>Ga0172378_10002230_pt1 | contig 18083 bp, 13 predicted proteins | sample GrowelOW332metaG_FD_119755 | JGI IMG/M metagenome (GOLD analysis project Ga0172378, IMG submission 119755) | Groundwater microbial communities from an aquifer near a municipal landfill in Southern Ontario, Canada - Pumphouse #3_1 metaG | ecosystem: Environmental > Aquatic > Deep subsurface >... | reverse complement strand
TTAATCATTTTTTATCTCCAGACGATATCCCAGCCCGCGGATATTTTTAATCCAGCTTTCACCGCCGAGTTTCGCGCGGAGTTTGCTCAATGCAACCATAATACTGTTATCTTCCACATATGACTCCTCTCCCCATCCGGCGGCACTTATCTGGGCCTTTGTAAATACCCTTCCCGGTGAGGACAGAAACAGCTGCATCACATGAAATTCGGTCGATGTCAGTTCGATGGGAACACCGTTTTTGACTAACGTACATTTTTGTACATCAAGTGTTAATGGCCCGACATGCAGTTCGGCCGGAGGCTGGGCAGCATCCTGTAATCCTGCACCTGTGTTGAGGTACCGCCGTATATGAGCCTTTATGCGTGCGGCAGCTTCAAGAGGATCAAAGGGTTTCGTAATATAATCGTCTGCTCCCATATCAAGCCCCAGTATCTTATCCGCTGAAGAGACACGGGCTGTAAGCATGATGACAGGTACATTATTCTTTTCCCGTATCTTTTTAAGCAGCTGAAAACCGTTTAATTCCGGCATCATTATATCGATAACGGCACACGCAAGTTCTTCAGAAGTGACAATGCCGAGTGCCGTAATACCGTCATATGCAGCAAGAACTGTATATCCGTCTTTTTCAAGATACAGACGGAGCAGTTCTATTACTTCCTTTTCATCGTCAGCGATAAGTATTTTATACGGCATACGGACTCCTTTGAAATGTCTATTCTAGTATATATTATTTTCCGCTTTATGAACAAATTCTTTCTTAAACATTAATAGTGCCCGTACACATGCACCGTATGTAACAATAAAAATTAAACACCTTTAATCATTGACCCATGCAAAACGGTGTATTATTATACACATAGAGGTGTGTATATGAGAACTAATATAGTATTGGATGATACATTAGTTGATGAAGCATTTAAGAAGTTGCATTAAAAGAATTTGTCCGAACCCGTAAGATGAAGAATAGCTTTTGATGAAACATATGATTACAAGGCAATGCGGGTTGTAACCGGAGAAAATAATACTGATAACATCAAGATTCCATAAAAGACGTGCCGATATCATATTCAGGAATTATTTTGACCGGTACAGTATTTCTGTGCCGAAATTGACAGCAGGATATCTTATCAGAAATCTGCATATATATATCCGGGAATTCTATTTAACGGCAGAATTAATTATGAAAGGCGACAAGCGCCTTGATCGTAAAGAGGTATAGTATGTCAATTGAAAACGTAAAAGCATTTTTCAAAAAGTTTAATATGGAAGACCGGATACGGGAATTCGACGTATCGAGTGCAACGGTAGATCTTGCCGCTGCTGCATTGCACTGTGAACCGCAGCGTATTGCCAAAACGCTTTCCTTTTCCATAAACGAAAAACCGGTTCTGATTGTTGCCGCAGGAGATGCCAGAATAGATAACAGAAAATTTAAGGAATATTTCAAGACAAAGGCAAAGATGCTTACACCCGACGATGTTGTCAAACTGGTCGGCCATGCGGTCGGCGGTGTCTGTCCCTTCGCCGACAAAGAAGGTGTAACTGTATATCTGGACGAATCTCTCAAGCGGTTCAAAACCGTATTCCCGGCCTGCGGCAGCAGCAGCAGCGCAATAGAACTGACCATACCGGAACTGGAAAAATACTCGGGGTATTCAGAGTGGATAGAAGTCTGTAAACTGCCGGAAGTATAATCCGGACTGTCTCTGTAAACTCTTTCATTAAACGTCCGAATCGTCTATACTTCTCCTGTTATGGCAGACATTCATGTATTCCCCGACGCGCCGGAAGGTACGCCTGTTTCCAATTTTGTTCATCTGCACGTCCACTCGGACTATTCACTGCTCGACGGTGCGTCGAAACTCGACACACTGATTGCACGGGCAAAACAGCTGAACATGAAAGCCCTTGCGCTCACCGATCACGGCAACATGTTCGGTGTTCTTAACTTTGAACATATCTGTCACGCAAACGGTATTAATCCGATTGTCGGTGAGGAATTCTATGTTGCCGACGGCGACCATACGGTTCAGGAAAAAAACCGGTACGGCGGAAAATACTATCACCTTATTCTTCTGTGCGAAAATGAAACGGGATACAAGAACATGTCATGGCTTTCGAGTCGTGCATTTACTGAAGGTCTGTACTATGGCAAACCGCGCATAGATTTTGAGATGCTTCAGAAATATCACGAAGGCATTATCTGTCTTTCTGCATGTATTCAGGGTGAACTGCCGCAGATGCTGCTCCACGGAGACGAAGCTGACGCGGAAGCGCTTATAAAGCAGTATTCGGAACTGTTCGGGCCGGATCACTATTACGTTGAACTGCAGGATCACGGTCTGCCGGAACAAAAAGAAGTTGCACCCAAACTTATCGCAATAGCAAAAAAACTCAATATTCCGATGGTCGTTACAAACGACGTACATTACTGTTACCGCGACGATGCGGAAGCACAGGAAGTACTGCGCTGTATCGGATTTAAAAAGCTGCTCTCCGAACCGCACCAGACTATGGGTGACGGACGGTCGGAATGGTTCCTTAAAAGTGAACAGGAAATGGCACAGCTTTTTCCCGACTATCCGGAAATGATGGCGAACACGGTAAAAATAGCGGCCATGTGCAGCCTTACAATTCCGCAGTATAAAACACAGCAGCTCAAGGACTGTCTGCCGCGTTTTACCATTCCCGACCAGTTTCCGACGCAGGATTCCTACGTGCTGCATCTTGTAGAAACGGGACTCCGGAAACGGTACAAGGCTATTACAAAAGAAATACTGGACCGGGCGATGTACGAGCTCGGTATTATATTCAACATGGGATTCTCGGGCTACTTTCTTGTTGTGTGGGAATTCATCAACTGGTCAAAGGAACACAATATCCCCATAGGTCCGGGCCGTGGTTCGGGGGCAGGTTCACTTGTTGCATACGCAATGACGATTACCGATATAGACCCGTTCCGGTTTAAATTGATATTCGAACGATTCTTAAATCCTGAACGTGTTTCCATGCCTGATTTTGATGTGGATATGGACTACGATTTCAGGCAGGATATTATCCAGCACACGCGTGATCTCTACGGCGACAAACAGGTTGGCCATATTGTAACGTTCGGTTCGCTCAAGGCTAAGGCTGTTATTGCAGACGTCGGACGGGTTCTGGGCATTCCGCTTTCTGAAGTAAATATGCTTAAGAAAGGTATTCCCGATAACCCGAAGGCGAAACTCAAGGATGCATTTACGCCGCCTGACGAAAAACACGGTGACAACGGACAGCTTATCCAGTACAGGGACGATCCGCGGTACAAAAAACTGTTCGATTTGTGCTTTAAGCTGGAAAACATCAACCGTAACACCGGTCTTCACGCTTCAGGAATGGTTATTGCACTTACACCGCTTCCCGACTGGGCGCCGGTATTCAAGGATCCGAAGACGGGTGAAGTCGGTGTGCAGTATACGATGGACATTATAGAGCCGTGCGGTCTGGTAAAAATGGACTATCTTGGTCTTAAGACGCTTTCGCTCATCCGGTATGCGGAAAACATTATCAATAAGCACCGGAAACCGGGAGAACCGGAATTCAGTACTGAACAGGTAAGCGAAACAGACAAAGAAACGTTCGATCTGTTTTCCCGCGGAGACACAGTTGCCGTATTCCAGTTTGAATCCCCCGGTATGCAGAAAATTCTGCGTCAGGCACAACCGCGAAAACTTGAAGATCTTGTAGCTTTAAACGCATTGTACCGGCCGGGACCGATGGATTACATCCCCAAATATATAGAAGGAAAAATCCATCCGGAAACAGTTACCTACCCGGATCCCTGCCTTAAGGATATTCTTGAAGAAACATACGGCGTTATGGTCTATCAGGAACAGGTTATGCAGGTTGCCCAGCGTATTGCAGGCTTTTCTCTCGGTGGAGCTGATATGCTGCGGCGTGCCATGGGAAAAAAGAAAATTGAAGTACTCATGGGTAAGAAAAAAGAGTTCATTGAAGGTGCGGTAAAAAGCGGATTTACCGAACAGCATGCCGGTGATATTTTCGAAATCATGGTTCCATTCGCCGGATACGGGTTCAATAAATCGCATGCAGCTGCATATACAGTTGTTGCATACCGTACGGGCTGGCTCAAATGCCACAAACCTGCAGAATTTATGGCCGCCAACCTGACGAATGAAATTACTTCAACGGACGGACTGCCGGCGTATATTGCCGAAGCCCGCCGTATGGGAATAGCTGTCGATGCCCCGGATGTAAACCGTTCTGATACGATTTTCGACGTCGTAGACGGCCGTATTGTGTTCGGTCTGAAAGGTATTAAGGGAATGGGCGATGCCGCTGCGACGAGCATTGTTCAGGAGCGTGAAAAGAACGGTCCGTATGCGGATTTTATGGATTTTCTTGACCGCGTCGATCTGAAAACCGTAAACAAACATGCAATAGAAGTGCTCATTAAAACGGGTGCGTTCGATAAATTCGGAAAAAACAGACCGACACTTATAAAAAACCTTGACCGTGCGTATGATTATGCATCCGCAAAAAAATCAGGAAACGAATACGGACAGGAAGATCTTTTCGGCGGTACAGATGAAAAGGTGTTTGCCGATTTTGTCTTCGACGAAGTCGAAGATATGCCCCGTATGGAAAAATTGAACGAAGAAAAAGAGCTGATCGGAAGTTATGTAAGCGGCCATCCGCTTGATGACTACAAGCTTGCCATTCAGAACGCCGTTACCCTTAACTCCCAGAATATCTACCGTGAAGCAAAATCCGCTAAGGCTGAAAAAGATGCGCTTGCTGCAAGCGGTACTAATTCATGGCAGAACCGCAACAGCGGGCGTGAATACATCGCACTCGGAATGCTTATGGAGCTGCGTTCTATCCGTACGAAAAAGGGAACGGAAATGGCGTTCGGAAAACTGCAGGACTACAGCGGCACAATCGACGTAACGTTCTTTCCCAAGACGTGGGAAAGTATGAAAATGCAGGTGCACAGCGACAGTATTTACGCAATAAAAGGAAAAGTTGATGGAAGCCGCGATGTTCCTTCTCTTATTGTTGATTCTATTGAAGATCCTAACCAGCTGCAGGCACGTTCTATACAGGAAGTACATGTAGAACTCGAAAATACATTCAGCAGCGCAGCGGATATTATCAAATTAAAGGATTTTTTATTTGGCAAAACAGGTAAATGCTGTGTATATTTTCATATAGATACGTCGAATGGCCCGTACATTGTTAAGGCAAATGACCAGCTTACTGTTCCTTCCGATTCCGACACAATCGGAGAACTTAAAGATCTGCCCTATGTAAAAGATGTATGGACAGCATAAAACAGAATACTAATTCACTATGGAAGGTTTTACGATGGCATATTTATTTCAGACACTTGCATCTATTATCAATATCTACTCATTTCTGTGCTTTATCAGAATTATACTGACGTGGATTCCGGGTGCGTCATATTCCGGAATCGGTCGTTTTCTTTCCGGTATCTGCGATCCGTTTCTGAATATGTTCAGAGGTGTCAGATGGATGCAGATCGGAAATCTTGATTTTTCCCCGGCAGTCTCAATCGGCCTCCTGTATGCTGTTTCTACAATTTTAAGCAATATAGCCATGACAGGGCGTATCTACTTCGGCGGTATTCTGGCAATCATTATAAGTATGTTCTGGTCAATTTTTGCGTCTCTGATCGGTTTTCTGCTTATTCTGCTTATAATCAGATTCATTGCCATTCTGACGCAGAAACGGCAGAATTATTACGGTTCGTTCTGGTCGCAGCTTGACTATGCGCTGGAACCATTCGTTTACCGTATTTCGAAATTCTTTTCGAACGGAAAATTCATCAGCTATAAAAATGCACTGCTTATTACGATCATCATTCTGAGCCTGTTGCTCGTCGGCGGACAGCTGCTTATCAATTATCTTATCCATCTTGTACAGCACATTCCCTTTTAAAGAGGCCGTGTGAAACTTTCCGACATTAAAAATCCGGTCAGCACGCTTCCGGGCGTAGGACCGGCTGCTGCAAAATTATTCGCAAAGCTTAACGTTTTTACTGCCGCCGATTTACTGACTTTTTATCCGAAAGATTACGAAGACCGTACCCGCCGCGTGGCGTTCTCCCTGTTCAGGGAGGCAAAAATACACTGTGCAGCCATCGTCACAGGACACGACTGGTTCGGTTACGGCCGGATGAAAACGCTTAAACTGCTTGTTTCCGACGGTACGCTTGATGCGGAGCTTATTGCATTCAACAGGCCTTTTCTTGAAAAACAGTTCCCGGAAGGTACTATTGTTTCGGTTACCGGGCAGTTCGAAATAAAATACGGCAGACTGCAGAGTACTTCGTTCGAACTGAATAAACTTGAACAGAACGGCAGTCTTGCAGACTATGAAAATGCAGTGCTTCCCGATTCCGGCGTGCTGCCCGTTTATCCGCTCACGGAAGGACTTAACCAGAAGAACGTCCGCAAAACGATTGCCGCTGCGCTCCGCGAATACGGTATGGGTATAGTCGACGAACTGCCTGAATATATTATGCAGTCCCGCAGCCTGCTTGCAAAAAAAGACGCAGTCCGCATGATTCATCAGCCGCAGACACTGGCCGACGTACAGAAAGCCCGTCATACGCTTATTTATGAAGAATTATTCCAGTTCCAGTGTGTAATCGCCGGACGTGCATGGGAGCATAAAGGCGCAGTTCCTGAACCGGCGCTTACGGTTCCCCTGCAGTATGCTTCTGCGGGATCAGAATCGTCTGAAAATAACGCTTTTTCTGTGTCGCTTTCTCCCCGGCAGAAAGAACTGTCTGAACGGCTGCCCTTCCCGCTTACCCGTGACCAGCAGAAGGTTATTATGGAAATGGACGACGACCTTGACCGGGGATACAGAGAACGGGCTGCACTCATAAAAAATATTGCAGAAGAAAAATATACGGAAGGACAGAAACCGGTATTTACAATGGCACGGTTGCTGCAGGGTGACGTTGGTTCGGGTAAAACGCTTGCTGCATTTTTTATCTGCCTCCGCGTCGTCGACTGGAAAGGTCAGTGTGCGATTATGGCGCCGACAGAACTGCTGGCACGGCAGCATGCTGAAACTGCGGCCCGCCTGCTGGAACCGCTCGGTATACGGGTGGCGTTTCTTACGGGAAACGTAAAAGCTGCAGGACGCTCTCAGCTGCTTAAGCAGTTGAAGGAAGGAAATGTCGACATAGTTATAGGTACCCATGCACTTTTTTCCAGACAGGTGCTGTACAACGATCTGCAGCTCGCAGTTATAGATGAACAGCACCGCTTCGGAGTTCTTCAGCGGCAGGCAATAATTGAAAAGGGACGTAAAATTGAAGGAACGTCCTCGTATACGCTTCATCTGCTCATGATGAGTGCAACTCCGATTCCTCAGACGCTTGCTCTTACGGTATTCGGAGATCTTGATGTCTCCGTGCTTCGTTCCATGCCGCAGGGACGAAAACCGGTTACAACGTATCTTGTAGCAGAAGGTCATGAGCAGAATGCGTATGAAGCAGTCCGGAAGGAACTGACTGCAGGACACCAGGCCTACTTTGTGTATCCGGCGATTGAAGCAGACGACCGCACGTACGGAGAAGACGGTGAACCGGCCGCGGACGGAAAAGAAGAACGCACTCCGTCTCAGCGTACTGCTCCAAAATCTGCAGAAGAAATGTTTGCATACCTTTCACAGCATGTTTACCCTGAATTTAACTGTGCACTCATACACTCGCGCGTAGGCGAGGATGAGCAGGTACGTACTCTTGACGCATTCCGCTCCGGAAAAATACAGGTACTTGCCGCTACAACCGTCATAGAAGTGGGTGTAGACGTTCCAAGCGCAACGTGTATTGTTATAGAACAGGCGGACAGGTTCGGACTTGCCCAGCTTCACCAGCTGCGGGGACGTGTCGGACGGAGCAGCATGCAGTCATACTGTTTTCTTATTTACAGTAAAAATATAACCGAAACGGGTATTCAGCGCATGAAGGCGCTGCGCGAAAGTACTGACGGATTCGTCATTGCAGAGCAGGATTTAAAACTGCGGGGTCCCGGAGAAGTTACCGGCACCGTACAGGCAGGAAATCTGCAGCTCGGTATTGCTGACATAGAACGCGACAGAGACATTCTGGTACAGGCACGGACAGATGCTTTTGCATATATGCAGAAAAAACTGTCGGTGCGCTGATACTCAGCCTGCGATACAGCCGAAAACTCCAGTCTGCACAAGAACACTCAGTATGCTGAAAATGAGCAGGGACGCAATAATCTCAAGCGAGAGAACGCTTGAAGTAAATTCCGTAACGTCCTTATCATCCGTATACATCTGAAGCAGAAACGACGTTGGTACAGAAAAATAGGTAAGCAGAGCGACAAGCAGTACCGGCGACGGTGTATGTATTCTGTAAAGAAAAAATAATGCTGCGGCGGTAAGGACACCGACAGTCACATACCGCAGTACCGTAACTTTTAATCCGGTAAAAAAGGTTTCCCGGTTAAATGTAAGTCCGAATCCGATGCATATGAGCATAAGCGGAGAAAGCGGTCCTGTTAAATACAAAATACAACGGTTATACGTACCTGCAAAAGCCGAATTGTTTATACGGGTACCCAGATGAAATGCACTGCCTGCAAATCCCAGTACGACGGCAATAATGAGCGGATTGCCAAGCACAGACTTTACAGTTTCCCGGCGGGTCATTCGGGAACCGGCAAGAATTTTCAAATTTGCTGCGAAAAAAGTAAACCCGAAAACACCGTTTATAACGTCCATCGGAATAACAAGAAAAAGATTCTGAGTACCGACGATAATCGAAACAAGAGACCAGCCTATCATTCCGCCTTCAAACGTCGTCATAATAAGCGGAATATATCCCCGTATTTTTTTGTCAAAAAAAGGTCTGTAGACATGTCCGATTCCCCATGCAGCAAACAGTATGACAATCATTACGGCAATAAGGAGAAAGGATTCCCTTGTAATAGTTCCGTTGATAAGCACGTTGAACGCCGTTACGGGAAGCAGTACGTTTATTAAAAGCTTTTTCAGGGAAGATACTCCGGATGCGGTCAGTAAATTTTTCTTCCGTAAAATAACGCCCAATCCGATAAGAAGAAAAACGGGAACAATCGTTTCAAGTATCTGCATATGAAAATCCTTTTTGTTCACCAATAATAGCGTAATAAGGAAACAAACACAACAAAAAAAACGCATCCGGACCGGATGCGTTTTTTACTATCTCTGCTGTATTCAGTTATGCAACATATGCTTCAAGCTGTTTCATACGTGTCGGATGCTGCATACGGACAATTGCATGTTTCTCGATCTGCCGGATGCGTTCCTTGGTGAGATTGCATTTGTCGCCGACTTCCTTAAGTGACATGGGTTTTGCACCGTTTAAGCCATAGCGCAGACGCAGAACCTTTGCTTCGTTGGGTTTGAGTGAACGAAGAACATTGTCTATGTCATGCTTCATGGCACTCGTCATAACAGCTGAATCAGGATCGTCATAGCGGCCGTCTTCGATAAAGTCACCTACTGCGGTGTTGTCATTTTCCGGAGAATGAACCTGTGCATCAAGAGAAACCATCTCACGGGAAATATTTACCATCTCGCGCACATGATCCTTATCCATATTAAGCATTTGAGCAACTTCCCTGAATTCCTCTTCCTCGGTTTTATCACCGGTAACCGCTTTACGCGCATGCTCAATCTGAACCAGTTCGTTAGCCCTGTTAAGCGGCAGGCGGATTGCGCGGCTCTTCTCACAGATTGACTTGAGTATGGACTGCCGTATCCACCAGACAGCATAGGAAATAAAATGGTATCCCTTATCCACATCAAAACGGTCAATTGCGGTAAGCAGACCGATATTTCCCTCACTGATAAGGTCAGGAAGATCAAGCCCGTGATTCTGATATTTTTTTGCAACGTTTACAACGAAACGCAGATTAGCATTTACAATTTTATTTTTTGCGGCAGTATCGCCGTTCTTTGCCTTGAGCGCAAGCTCAGTTTCTTCCTCCCGGGAAAGCAGAGGGATTTTATTAATGTCTTTGAGATACATAGCCAGAATGTTTTCATCGTTTGTCATAATTTACCCCTTATGCTTTAATTAAAGCAATTAATATGCCAACAAAGTCTATTTATTTAAAAAAAACATATTTTTTTTATTTCTTTATATTACAATAAAATAAAATATCGACTTATACTAAGAAATTTTCTTTTCATACGTTTTTTCTTGACTTGCCGGGCTGTTTTTAGTAAATTCAGGACTTTTTTACACATATACAAAAAAAAAGTACTAAAAAGGGTATTTTTGACCCATAATTTTATTGCCTTTTTTCTTGACGACCAACGGGTAAAATTCGTATATTATATGTATGAAGCTGTTAAGCTTCATATTTTCTTATTAAACTATAATGTATAGGAGCAAACATAATGAAAATCAAACCGTTGGCAGACAGAGTTCTTGTAAAGAATGAAAAAGCTGAAACAAAAACAGCATCCGGTATCATCATTCCGGAAGCAGCTCAGGAAAAAACACAGACAGCAACAGTTATCGCTGTAGGCCCGGGAACAGAAGAAGACAAAATCACGGTAAAAGCCGGTGATACAATTATGTACGACAAATATGCCGGAACACAGATTAAAATCAACAACGAAGATCATCTTATTCTTAAAATGAGCGATATTATCGCCGTGATTGAAAAATAACAGATCAGATTTGTTCACAAGACCGGTGCATAAAAGTGCCGGTTTTTTTATTTTAAAGAAAGCTGATCGCGGAGCAGTTTAGCGCGGGCATTAAAAGGATCCAGTGCGAGCGCATATTCTACTGAACGTACTGCCTCCCTGATTTTCTGTTGAGCTGCATATATCACAGCCATACGGTACATTATCTCCGCCTTCTGCAATACATCAACAGAACGGGACGCTGCCGCACTGTAGAGCGAAAGAGCCTGAGGAGCAGCCCCGAGACTGCTGTATATCATTGCAAGATTCATGCACGACGATGTTGAAACAAACGGGGCTATTTTACGGGTCTGCTCATAGTCTCCGGTATTTCCGCTGCTCTCGTACACACAGTACTCGTAAAGTCGTTCTGCCGTGTCTGCGCAGCGCTGGTTTGCAGCAAACCATGCAGCATATTCAACTTCTCTCAGGGTAAGTGCATTTTTATGCAATACTGTCTGTGTCCAGAAATCACCGTTCATATCAAATTTATACTTTGAACCGATATATCGTCTGTACAATACCCATGCATCGTCTGTCTGACCGTATGTTAAAAGTTTACTTACTGCAAACTCCAGGAGCGGTTCCGGATATATATCGGTATCGACAGCGCTGTTTTCAAGTTCGGTCCAGATGTCTGTAATTTTGTCATTTACGGAAAGTGTTTTGTCAGTTTTATACTTGAGATTAAGCCGTGCTATATACAGATGGGCATCATTTTTTCGTTCAAGGCTCCTGTCCATCCGGAAAGCTGCATCGCTTACAGGTATTTTTGTCCGGTTATCGTATTTCTCCATACGTAATGTCACCAGACCTTTGTCGTGAAGTGTCTGTTCCTGCGGAGTTTCCTCAAGCGGCAGACTTGTACGGTATGCTAAATCGGCATACGCAATAAGTCCGGGTACATAATCGGGCCATGTATCAACCGCATATGTAAGAAAATTACTGCATTTCCGGTCATCACTGTTTGCTTCTGCATACAATGCGCTGTCGACATACACTGCAGGCATCATAGTTTTGTATGCGTCGTCGTAATCCGCATTCGCTGCTTGATCAGATGCCATTTGATCAAGCAGCGAATGCCGGATCTCTTCCGCCTTATCAGTTTCAGAAAGCAGCACGTATGAATCGGACAGCATCGATGCTATTTCTATCTGCGACACACTGTCCTTTGTACGAATTGATGACTCAGGATACAGAGTCCGTGCTTTTTCTGCAAATGCTGCCGCAGTCCCATAATTTTTGTCGTCATATGAAACAAGCGACCAGAAATATGCGTCGTCACTTTCCATACAGTCATCCGGACGCAGAGAAAATGCTTTATCATAGTCTCCTGCTGTCATTTCTATAACAGCGCAGTTGCGGAGCCAGTATGAATCCTGCGTTTCATTATAGGCATCAAGATACACGGGATAGAATTTTATGTCGGTGAACGATGGTTTTCCGCCGGTACTGCTTACGGAATAAAGTACGTCGTCAATGTACGCTTCTGAATAAATTGAACCATACGCAGATCCGCGCAGACACTCTGCAGTTTTCGCCGCTTCAGCATATCTGCCCTGCCTGAGCAGAAAATGAGCATAGACAGCCGACAGTTCAGTATTTTCCGGATTCCTTTTAAGTCCGTTTTTGAGCACCCGCTCAGCAAGTTCACTTTCTCCAAGCTGGTCATACCGGCGGAAAATACCTATACGGGACCACGAGTCATATGTTTTTTTTTCGATTTTTTTCAGTTCAGAGACTGCATCAGCATCCTGTCCCTGCTCAATGAGCGCATCAATTTCAGTAAGCTTTCCCGTAAAGGATTTACGGGTAGCGCTCATGCTGCATGATGTAACCGCGGCAACAATACCTGCTGTAAAAAGCACCTGAAACAGGAACCGGTATAAACCACGGCTCCCGTTCATATCACTCTTTCTGCTGTGCTGCCTTGCTGATTTTATCAAGCACTGCGTTGATGAATTTAAATGAATCATCCGCGCCGAAATCTTTTGCAATATTTACCGCCTCATCTATAACAATGGAAGCACTCGTATCTTTCTGATACAGAAGTGAGTAAACACTCATGCGGAGAATGGAGAGCGAGACTTTGTTCAAACGATCGAAATTCCAGTTTGCTGCAAGGTGGCTTTTTATAAGCACGTCTATCTCTTCAAGATGTTCCATAGTGCCCGTGACAAGAAAACGGGCAAATAAATACTCTTCATCAGAATCTGCTGCAACGATTCCGCTTTCATTAGCCCATGAAAAAGTTAACAAATCTTCAACAGGTACCCCGCCTACCTCGTGAGAATAGAGCGCCTGGAATGCAAGGACTCTGCCTTTTCTACGCGACACTTATTATTTTCCTTCCCAAGCGAGCAGTTTATCAAGATCGGCGCCTGTTTTTTTGCGGTCGACATTATCCGGAGTGTCAAGTGTTTTTGAAATCTCAGTAGCAGCATTCTGCAGATATTCCATCTGCTTCTGCTGCGCAAGATTCTGCTTTATATAATCGTACACAGTGACAGTCGTTCCCGGTTGTACAACATCGCTTAATGTAAGCATTTTTGCAGCATACTTTTCGATTACAGAATAGAACTGGCAGTTCGTAGAATTATCCTGGAGGTCAGAAACATAACCGGCATCTTTCGTAAATAAATCAAGGAGATCTTTATACGCAACCCCAAGCTGAGAGGCACTGTTTTCCGTTTTATTTATAAGCATTTCGCCAGCCTGATACCCGGAACCGTCAGCCTTCGACTTTACGGTTATCTGATCCCTTGTCATTTTTTTGTCTTTATATCCGTTAAGAAGTTCCGTTGCTTTTGCCTTTGCATCTTCAGGTTTTGTTCCTTTTGGAACATACACCAGGAATATCTTTATCATATCACTCCAGACAAAAGAAGCCTTATGCAGTTCATAAAATGAACGGATTTCATCATCTGAAGGTGCTATTGCCTTAAGTTCACTCTGACGCTGTGAGACAATATACTGCTGGGCTGTCAGCTGAGCTTTTAAATACTCCTTATATTCAGCAACGGTCATACCTGCCTGCTGTTTCATATAGTCGTCAAGAGACATCTTCGTCTGCTGCTGAACTAACGTGTTTAACTCCTGCTCGGTAACGTTTTTCCCCACCTGCTGCGACATAGTCTGCAGAAAGTACTGGTCAACTGAGCTGTCCGGAACAGAAACGCCTGCCTTCTGAGCTGCCTGCATTACAAGCTTCTCGTCGATAAGTGCGTCAAGAATCTGTTTTTTCTCGTCGACAGTAAAGACTTTTCCTGTCTGCTTTTTATATGCCTCTACCCGGGTCTTAAGCTGTCTGACGGTAATTGACTCGTTCTTATTCAGCTTAATAACAGCAAGAACCTGCAGATCAGACTGCGAAAAAGCAACTGCTGCTGCAGCGATCAATACTGTACAAACTAGAGCTAAACGTTTCATCTTTTATTCCTTATATAAGTGTGTTTCAATTATAACAAATATCCCGCCGTTGTGTTACAACAGGATACAGTTGATTTTCATTTTCGGCTTTACGCTGATCAGTACATCCGTATTAATCAAGTTTTTTTAAGCCTCAAGAGGAAGGCCACCCTCTATTTCTGCACGAATACGGCGGACACCAGCCGAAGACGACTGCTCCTTCGTAATTTTGAAACGTCCGATCTGAGCCGTATGCTGCACATGAGGACCCGCACAGACTTCTTTACTGAAACTGCCGATCGAGTATACCTTTACACGTTCACCGTATTTATCACTGAACAATGCACGGGCGCCGGTTTTCCGCGCGTCATCAAGACTCATCTCTTCCATGGTCACCGGCAGATCACGTTGTATCTGTTCATTTACCATATCTTCGACTTTCTGAATTTCATCTTTTGTCATAGGACGAGAGAATGAAAAGTCAAACCGGAGACGTTCAGGCGTAATATTCGACCCGCGCTGGGCAACTTCATCACCAAGTACATTCACCAGTGCCTGCTGAAGAAGATGTGTCGCGGTATGATACTTTGTTGAAATTTCACCGTGATCCCCGAGACCGCTCTTGAAAGCGCCTGCACTCAGCGTACGGGACTCTTCCTGATGTTTCTTCTCCTCTACTTTGAACCCTTCAATATCTACAGACATACCGTTTTCGCGTCCAAGTTCTTCCGTAAGTTCAATAGGGAACCCGAATGTATCGTATAAACGGAATGCGACGCGTCCGGGAATAATTTTCTGGGGATTCTTCTGAAGGTTGGGCAGCAGTTTTGCAAATTCCGCCTCTCCTTTCTTTAACGTTTCAAGGAATTTATCTTCTTCGGCTGTAAGCTGTTCGAATATAAAATCTTTCTTTCCCGAAAACGCCGGATACGCCTTGATATATTCGTCGATAATAACGTCGGCGGGTTTTGCCAGGAATGCTCCTTCAATACCGATCTTGCGTCCGTGACGTACGGCACGACGAATAATCCGGCGCAGAATGTAACCGGCTCCCACGTTACTCGGAGTAACAGCCTGTTCGTCTCCCAGAATGAACGTCGCAGTGCGCACGTGATCCGCTATAATACGGATAGATATGTCAATCTGCTCGTTGTCACCGTAGTGTTTACCTGAAAGTTTTTCTATACAACCAATAATCGGTGTAAATACATCCGTTTCGTACACTGTTTTCATGCCGTTCAGCATGGCTACAGTACGTTCCGCACCCATACCAGTGTCGACACATTTTCTACTAAGAGGTATGTACCTGCCGTCACTGTCCTTATTGTACTGCATAAACACATTATTCCAGATTTCTACATATTTTCCGCAGTGACAGCCGGGTCTGCAGTCAGGACCACACGCAGGTTTACCCGTGTCATAAAAAATTTCGGTATCAGGACCACATGGTCCCGTCACACCGGCAGGTCCCCACCAGTTGTCCTCGCGGGGAAGGTAGAAAATACGCTCTTTGGGAATACCGTGGCTTTCCCAGATACCGGCGGCTTCATCATCACGCGGAATACCTTCTTCACCGGCAAAAACCGTAACAGAAATTTTTTCAGCCGGAATTCCAAGATATTCTTTACCTGTAAGAAATTCATAGCTGAAGCCGATGGATTCCTTTTTAAAATAATCGCCGAGGGACCAGTTACCGAGCATTTCAAAAAATGTAAGATGAGCCGGATCACCAACGGAATCTATATCACCGGTGCGCACGCATTTCTGATAATCAGTAAGACGAGTACCGGACGGATGATTTTCACCAGAAAGATAGGGAACAAGCGGCTGCATACCGGCAGTCGTGAACAAAACAGTCGGATCGTTATTCGGAATAAGTGATTTTCCACTGATTTCTACATGACCCTTGCTTTTAAAAAAGCTGATGTATTTAGAGCGAAGTTCATTTACAGTCATAATAAATTATACTCTATAGAACGAAAGTGTTTATGTCAAGAACGGGGTGACGATGCGGATTCATTCCGCGTAAGTGTAAGTACCGGACCTTCCACAGGGAAACACGTATCGGGAGAAATACGTATCGGTGTAAGATGAAGTGTATTATAATCTGTTTTAGTCTCTTCTTTGCGTTTTTTTGTTGCAGGAATCGTCACTGAGTCAAAAAGCATCTCATATGATTCGGCAAGAATCTGCTGTCCTGAAGAAGACCGGAACTGAATGACAAAGTTTCCGGCGACCGTATCAGTCACGAAAATTCCTTTGTCTTCCAATGAATTACCGGTAAGTTCATACGCATTATCGGTAAACGTAAGATCCATACCATTGTCAGATATCCAGGAAGGGCCCTTCTGAAGCTCCACAGCGTAGTCGGCATCCGTCGTTTTCTTTGTATCGGTATTGAAAGAACTCTGAGTCGTCATCTTACGATAACTTCCATCCCATAAATTATTTTCCTTTATTATCATACGCACGTCATCGATAATATGCACGTGAACCTCATCAATACCGGCGAGTGAAATATCACAGCGCCGCTGCATGTTCGTAATTGACTCATTCGTTGTTGAAAGATAAATTCCGCTGCGGCGGAGATTACTGTCTTCCCAGGAATATACTTCTTCCGTATCCTGATACAGAAAAATAATCTCTTTATCAGAATAATCAAAAAAAAGATAGCGGATACCGTCATTTTCATTAGACGTTTTATACCACAATCCGTTAAGAAAATCGGCAAATGTTTCAACAGTACCATCCTGTATACGTGCAAGTTCCTTAGCTGCTATACGACTGCCCGTTACACGGACCTGATTTATCTGCGAATATTTCTGCAGCTGTTCATTCCATTGATATTCTGTCTGAATCTGACTTAAATTCGCATTGTCCGCTCCGCTGTCGTCTTTTGCAGAGCTGTAAACCCATACAGGAAAGCTTTCTCCTTTTGACTGTGAAAGTTCATACGATTCAGAACGGTCGTCCTGCTGAATAAAAATAGTACCGTCAGATTCAAAACTTCCTATCTGCACAAGTTCAAATTTATTCAATTTTCTGCGGCACATATAAATACTCATAACACTGTCGCCGTTATCAAGTACTCCCTGATAGACAAGTTCCGTTTTATGATCTCCGGTCATGTCAATACCCGTATACGAAAATGTACGGACACGTGAAATATTCGTAGCTATTTCGGCAATACGGACATACGAATTACTCTCTGCATCATACATACCGACAAGCAGTATAAGATACGGAACGCTTTCTTTTCTAATGGCAACAACCTGATCATCAAGATTATCGCCGTTCAAATCAAACGAAAGTGTACTTATAAGTGTTTCCGTCGGCAGAAGCGGTACAAACGTTGTCATGGATGTGTTATCCTGCGTCTGTACATCGTCCGTTTCCTTCTGCTCTTTTTCATTTCCTGAAGTAGGAACAACAACTTTAGCACGCGGTACAGAACGCTGCCCGTTCCAGTATACGATGCGTACAACAACGAGAACGGCAAGAATACAGCCTATTATAATAAAGACAGCAGGAATAATTTTATTAGTACGATTTGATTTCATATGCAGAAACTATACTACAACAGAGAAAATAAAAAAAGATATGGTAAAACTGAATACTGTCTGCAGAAAATGATTTACGGTATTACCTGCTGCAGCGGCAATTCTATTCTGACTTCCGTTCCCTCTCCCGGAGTGGAGTTAAAGCCTATCGTACCATGCATAGATTCCACCCGCTCGCGCATTCCTTTTATTCCGAAATGTTCGCTGCCGGAAATTCCGTTTTCTTCTGAAAGCTGTTCCGCTTCCATACCTGTCCCGTCGTCGGTTATAAGGATAAGCAGCGTTCCCTTATCTGTTCCGCGGATTATAACCGATGTTTCCGACGGAGAAGCATGTTTTGCAGCATTGTTCAAGGCCTCC
>Ga0172378_10002229_pt1 | contig 18087 bp, 12 predicted proteins | sample GrowelOW332metaG_FD_119755 | JGI IMG/M metagenome (GOLD analysis project Ga0172378, IMG submission 119755) | Groundwater microbial communities from an aquifer near a municipal landfill in Southern Ontario, Canada - Pumphouse #3_1 metaG | ecosystem: Environmental > Aquatic > Deep subsurface >... | reverse complement strand
TTCAAAAATATAAATTTTGACTTTGTTATGGAGCAACTTGGGTATGTTTCGTTTTGGTAAAGGAATCCAGAGTTACTTCATGGTTCTGCGGCTGTCAACAGGTTGCCATATAATTTACGCCCAGGCAGAAGGCGATAATCTTCGCGCGGCGCGGCTGGTATTCGTATGATTCGTACATCTCCTGGTGGAATCGATGCAGTAATCCGGCGAATGCGTCTGCTGGTCTTGTCCTGAAAAGTATCAGGAGGCAATGCGACGGTTGCAATCTTCTGCTCTAAGATGGGTATTAGTTTTCATTTCTGTATCCGGCCAGATTTTGTCCGATGGCATCGGCGGCTAGCATGGCGTGAAGTACGTTTTCCGGGGTGATGGTTCCGGCTTCGTGATGGATGGACTGCTCCGGGGTGCAAGCCATTTTTGCTGCTGTCAAAAGTTGTTGCCGGGTTGCTTGTCCCAGGCCAATGGCCGCCAGTGTAGTTGGCAAACCGATTTGTTGACAGAAGGCATATACGGTAGTGATCTCCGTTGGGAGCGCATCTGCCAGTTGCAAGCCGGTCAGTACGCCGAAAGCCACTTTTTCGCCATGATAAAAGGCGTGGGTTTCTGGCAATGCCGTCAGCCCATTGTGAACGGCATGGGCAGCGGCCAGCCCGGCGCTCTCAAAACCAATGCCACTCAACAGGATATTCGCCTCAATAATATGTTCCATAGCGGGTGTTACCAGGGACTTTTCGCAGGCCAGCTGAGCGGCCTTGCCATGAGCCAGCAGCGTTTCATAGCAAAGTTTGGCAATGCTCAGTCCAGCCAAGGTGCAGAGTCCGCCGCACTCATTCACGGATCGAGTTTGAACACAGGAGCGGGCTTCAAACCAAGTCGCCAGAGCATCGCCCATTCCGGATACTAAATAACGCACCGGGGCTGCAGCAATAATTGCAGAATCAACCAGAACAGCCGCAGGATTGGACTTCTGGTAAAAAACACGCTCAAAAATACCGGTACGGGAATATAGAACTGCGCAGCCGCTGCAGGGCGCGTCCGTTGAGGCAATGGTTGGTATGACAATAACCGGTAGATTTGCCCGGTCGGCAGCAATTTTCGCGGTATCAATCGTTTTGCCGCCGCCCATGCCAATGAGGACATCAATCTTTTTTTTGTGAAGGATAGCCATTAGCCGGGTCAGTTCTTCTTCGCAACATTCACCCTGAAATAATTCCACACTGATTGAATGCTGTTTCCAGTCCATGCCACAGGATGGCAAAATATTTTTTTGGACCGATGGAGAAGCCAGAATAAGGCCTTTTTTGCCCATGCTTTTGAGCAGATTTGGCAATTCCTGTAAGGCTCCGGCTCCCTGAAGGTATTTTCCCGGGAAAACTGCTTTGCTGAACATGCTGAACTCCTGAAGTATGCCCTGTTAGAAAAAGTATTTGCAGGGCAGGTTACTGTTTGTGAGAAAGAAGCGTTATCAGCATAAATTTATATTGGTTGCTGGCAAATACAATCATACGGAGCTTGTTTTTTAGTAAATCGTCCGGTAACGCAATCGATCAATTAATCCCTTGGCGAACTAAACCGGGGACCATTTGCAGGAAACATGCCTTTAGCGAAGGATGGTATGGGGAATGGGGTCGCTGGGACGTGGGCTGAAGCTACTGTGGTAACGGTGTCAGTTGCAACGCTGTTTAAGAGGGGAATGAGGAAAGCCCATTTCAGATCTCTCCGGTCATTTTTTCGACGGGTAGTTGGAAGGCTTTGATGCCCTCATGAGTGCCGATATCATCCCGGAGTTTCTGGACGGTATCCATGATTTTTTCGGCCATGTCATCTGCGCTGACGATCAGCAGCGCAGTATTGGCTCCAGGCCAGACATTGTTGTCCATTTTAGGGCCGCTGCTGATGCCTTTTCCGATGAGTCGGGGCCATTGTGTAAAGCAGGTGACGCCAAGCTTGTCGATGGCGTCATGGACTTCTTCCTGGATGGAGATATTAAAGACGATAAAGATCATTTTCATGGTGATGAATTCCTTGCAATGGTTTGCATCCGGTCAGGCTTGGGCAGTTTCACCAAGGCGTTTTTTGTCTTTGGCCAGGAGGCTGTAGAGGGTGGGAATGAAGACCAGGGTGACCAGCGTAGAGATGGCAAGACCCCCGATAATGGCGATGCTGAGAGGAGACCACAGCTCGGAACCGGTAGTTTTGGACATGGCCATCGGCAGCATGCCGAAGATGGTGGTGAGTGTCGTCATCAGTACCGGGCGCAGGCGTTGACGCCCGGCGATGGTGATCGCTTGGTTCACCGGGAGCTTGCGTGCTACGAGGATGTTGATGAAGTCGATCAACACGATGGCGTTATTGACGACGGTGCCGACCAGCATAATCAGCCCGATAAACGACATGATATTAAGGGTTTTTCCAGTTATGGCCAAGGCAAAGATCGCTCCAGCAAAGGCGAAGGGGATGGAAAACATGACAATAAAAGGCGCCAGATACGACTCGAATTGTGCGGCCATGATCATGTAGACCAACAGGACACCTAGTACCAGCATTAGTGTGAGGTCACTAAAGGATTTTCCTTGTTCCTTGATCTGTCCATCATAGTCTATGGCGATGCCGGGCGGCAGGATGATGTTTTCGGCGATGGCTCGTTTAAGGTCGCTGCCGACTTCGCCAAGTGATCGTTGATAGACATCCAGCTGGAGGTAGATGACGCGTTCCTGTCCCGTACGATTGATCGTCACTGGGCCGAGTTCCTCGGTGACCGTAGCGAATGAGTCCAGCCGGATACGTCTGCCATTGACCGAGATTTCACTATTCAGAATATCATTGACAGTACGCCGTTCGACTTCACCGAGTTGCACGAAGATTTCGTATTCGTCTTCGCCTTCGCGGAACTGGCTGGCCTCATTGCCGTAGAAGAGGGTACGGACGGAGGATACAATATTGTCGACATTGACGCCCAGCACTGCGGCGGCTTCCCGGTCGATATTGATGGTCAGTTCGCGGTTGCCGCTGTCGAAGGTGATGATCGGGTCTTTGCAACCTGGGATGTCTAGTGCGAGCGCACGGATTTTTTGTGCGATGCCCAGGGTGACATCAAGGTCGTAGCCGAGGATTTCAACGACGATGGGTTTTTCGTTGTTGCCGCCCATGATACGGCTCATCAGGCGGTTGGAAGTCCCAAGGAAGACGCGGTCGAGTTCCGGCCATGAGCGCAATTCGGCCAGAACCGCTTCGCCGAGTTCGGCGACTCCGTAGGGGCGTTCCTCCAGCGGCAGGAGTTTGATATTGATCTGACCGATGTGTGACCCCTGGTTTCCCCGACCGCCGGAAGACCGCCCGGCTCGCCAATTAGTGAAGCGTACGGCACTCTCCCGTTTCTGGCCAAATTCATCCGGGGGAATCGTTATCCCCCCACGGGAGGCAATGAGTTTCTTTTCCTTCTGGTAGATCGTTTCGACGATCCGGCGTCCGGTTTGTGCTGTGAGTTCAGCACGGGTCGATACAGGCAACTGGAATTGTATGGTCATTTCACCTGTGTCCTGATCCGGTGTGAATTCGGTTCCGACAAAGGGGATGGTTAGAATGGCGGCACTAATCACGATCGTGGCAAAGACGATCACGGCGCTTCGATGTGCCAGACAGAAGCTGAGCAAATTACCGTAGGCGCGTTCAAAAGCCAGAAACCAGTTTTCGCTGCGTAGATAGAGGGTGCCCCGCCACGATTTCTTTTTGCTGGCTTCTTCGATTTCGACTTTTGTGCGTGGGATGGTTTTGAGGAGTTTGGAACTGAGCATGGGAGTGAGGGTGAGAGCACAGGCCAAGCTGGCCAATAGCGTGGCTGTCACCAGACCGCCGAGCTGCCGGAACATGATGCCAGAAGCTCCCTCGACGAAGACCAGCGGCAGGAACACGCAGATAGTTGTAGCGGTAGCAGCAATTAGAGAGAGACTTACTTCCGATGCGGCAAACATCGAGGCTTCACGGACTTTTACGCCGCGGTTGACCTGGCTGGTGATATTTTCCAAAACCACAATTGCATTGTCAACGATCATGCCAATGGCGATTGCCAAGGCTGACAGGCTGATCATATTGATTGTCCAGCCCATGAAATACATAAAGCAGAAGGCGATAATCAGGGAGAAGGGAATGGTCAGAACGATGACCAGCGAGGTGCGGAAATTGCGCAGGAAGAAAAAGGACACCAGTATAACAAAGAACGCGCCCCAGTAGACCGTACTTTTGACGTTGTCAATGGACTGGGTGATGAAGGTACTGAAGTCATTGACGAGGTAGAATTTGATATCCCGGGGTACCACGGTTTCCAGACGCGCGAGTTCGTTGCGGACAGCCTCACAGACTTCCACGGTATTGGCACCGCTGCGTTTCTGGACGATCATGATCATGCCATCCCGCCCCATGGTCTCGACGTACTGGGTGATTTCTTGGAAAGAGTCGCTGATTTGCGCAATATCCTTCAGGCGAACGATGGCGCCATCCTTTTGTAGCAGGGGAATTTCCTGGATTTGCTCAGGACTGACGTAATCGCCCAAGATACGAATGGTGTATTCAATGATACCAATTTTGAGGTTGCCAGCGGGCAGGGTGCGGTTTTCATTGGCGATGGCATTTTCAATGTCCCGGAGGGTGAGCCCATAGCCGGCCAAGCGTTCCCGGGAGAGGGTGACATTGATCTGGCGTTTCAGTCCCCCGAAGGCATCAACGGCGCCTACGCCTTCCAGTCGTTGCAATGGCTGAAAAACCTCGTCGTCGATAATTTCATAAAGTTTTTCAATGCTTTCCCGCGCAGTGACGCCGATAATCATGATGGGGATCGAGGAGGAATCAAATTTATAGATGGCGGGATCGTCGACATCGTCCGGCAGATTCCGTTTGACGGCATCAATTTTTGAGCGCACGTCGTTGCTAGCTTCGTCAATATTGGTACCCCACGTGAATTGGCAGGAGATTGACGAACGTCCTTCTGAAGTTGCCGAGCGGATTTCCTCGAGGTTTGCGACTGAGCCGAGTCGTTTTTCCAGTACACGGGTGACCTTTTGTTCCACATCCTCGCAGGACGCGCCCTGCCAGGTGGTTGCTACTGTAACGCGTGTTGGCTCGATTTCCGGTGTGAGATCCACACCGAGTTTCATCAGGCAGATGATGCCGAGCGTGAGAACGGCAAGAAAGAGCATGGCCGTCGCAACGGGACGATTTACACCGAATTCTGGAAGTTTCATAGAAAGTGGAACCGTTTATGTGGAGTGAGGGATTGAAGCAAAATTACTAGCTGGCGTTGCTGGCTATTTATCACTGTCCAGACTTAGATTATTGCCTTCCAGACGGCGGATGCTGGCACCATCCGTCAGACGATGCTGGCCGACAACGACAATCTCATCGCCTTCTTGCAGGCCGGAGCGAACTTCGACTTTATTGGCGAAATGGATGCCGAGTTTGGTATCTACCGCGCGGACTTTATCTCCCTCGACGACATAAACGATGCGCTTTTCAAGATTGCGGATGGGTAGTGAGGGATCGATGGCGAGGACATTTTCCCGGGATTCAATCAGCATATCGACGGTGGCATACATGCCGGGTTTAAGTCGATAGTTGCCCGATTCATCCGGCGCATTATCGAGGACGATTTCGACTTGTGCGGTACGGGTTGTCAGGTCGATGGCCGGATAAATCTTGCTGATTGTGCAGTCAATAATGCTGCTTGGCAGGGATACTGTGCGTAGGCGCGCCTTAGTTTTGCCGGCCGTGACTCGTGGCAGGTGATTGACCGGTACCGAAAGAATGACTTTGACTTCGTCTATCGCCATAATAGTAATGATCGCAGTGGTGGATGAAACCATGGCACCGGGATCGACATATTTTTTGCTGACCACTCCATCCATCGGAGCGTAAAGTTTTGTTTCCGAGAGATTGATTTCGGCTTCGTGGAGTTTGGCCTCGATCTGCTGCAGCGCGGCTTCGGCCTGCTGCACACTGGCCTTGCTTCGTTCGATGGCCGCTTCGGCTTGTTGAATGGCCGCTTCGGCAGAACGGATTTGTGCTTCGGCGGCCTTTTCAGCCGCTTCGGCCTTGTCAAACTCGGCGCGGGCCTGGTCGGCGGCCGTTTGAGCTTGGTCGTAATTTTGCTGAGTAGTGGCTTGTTGATCAAGCAGGTTTTTCTGGCGAGCTTGTTCGCGTTCCTTGTCTGTGCGTGCAGCCCGTGCCGAGGCTACTGCAGCGCTGGCACTGAGCAGGGCAGCGCGTTGTTGGTCCGTGTTGGCTTTGGCGTTAAGCAGTCCAGCTTGACTATTTAGCACATCGGCTCGCGAAGCCGTCAGGGAAGCTTTGGCAGCGGCGAGGGCCGCTCGGGCATTTGCAAGCTGTGCTGCCCATTCGCGATCATCAAGCGTGGCAATGAGCTGCCCTTTTTTGACTCGCGTGCCTTCGGAGACGAGCCGCTCGCCCGCGATGGCCAAACTGTTCAGGCGCCCTGCGATTTTTGGCTTGATATCGACGGATTGCATAGCCTCAATATCGCCATTGAAGGTCAAAATTTCATCAATGCGGTCGCGCCCAACGCGCCCCGTCTGCACCGACACGACAGTATCACGCCGTCCGGCTTTGCTCTTTTGCGCCTCATTATGTTTTTTCTGCACGATGATCATCCCGTAAATACTGCCGCCAAGCAGGAGGACAACAGCAAACGTGGTTAAGACCGGAATGATGATTTTTTTCATTGAACAATAGACCTTTGTTGCTGAATGGTGAAATTATGAAAATTTGGGCAGGTTTTTTGGCAAGATTTTCTGTAAAGCGTTTGCGGCATTAGTTTTGCGCTGGTTTTCCGAGCTCGAGCAGGTAATCTGTTTTAAGGATCAGGCCGGTGCTGGATGCGAGTTGTTCGAGATTGTTGAGTACTTGCACATAGGAACGTGACCGTGCGGCAGCGCTGATGGTAGCATCGCTTTGCGCTTCATTCAGACGGGTGATTGTCGTCGTGCCCCCCAGGTATTCCTGGTAAACCAGATCGCGGATGCGTTTGGCCGTTGCCAGAATATTTTCTTGCAAGGCATGCTGCCGGCGGCTAGAATCCCAGGCCAGAACATTTTGCCGGATTTCCGCGTCAATCTCCAGCAGGAGACCCTTTTTCGCATGAATTGCTGCTTCCAATTCGGCATTTGCGTACGATATGGCCGCTAACGTTTTGTTCCCCTCAAAAAGATTCCAGCGCAAAGCAAGCCCAAAGCTAACATTGCGATCCATGTCTTTGTTGAAGCGCAGGGAATCCTCCCGTTCGAAGCCATAGTCGGCGAATAGACTGATCTGGGGATACCAACCGCTTTTGCCGGCACTGACTGCTGCGCGCGCCATCGCAATCGCATTTTCGGCAATTTGCAGATCCGGCCGATTTTCCAAGGCGTAATTGAGCAGCTTTGGCAACGAGAGCTGATATTGCAGTAATTCTGCGGAGGGTGGCAGCAGTTCAATTTTCGTCCAGATTTCATCTTCACTGACGGCCAACAAAGCGGCCAGCGAAACAATCGCGGCTCGCCAGCTGCGTTCGGCGGCAATGTAATCGACTTCGGCATTGCCAACCTGCAGATCGAAATTGAGCACTTCACTGGGTGGTGCCACTCCGCCGGCATGGCGCTTTCGGGCGTCTTCCAGCAGAATACGGTTAAAATCCGCATCCTGCCGGGCGATTTCCATACTGTCCTGAGCCAACAGCGCGATATAGAAGGCGCTGGCGACCGCATGCAGCAGCAGTCTCTGGACGTCATAGTGCGCCTCGGTGCTGGAGCTCAGGCTATATTTTGCGCTGAGGGTATTAAAGTGCCTCTGGAAGCCATCAAAGAGCAGCCATTCTGAGCTGAGGCCGCTTTGATAGCTGGTATTGTTGTCATAATCTCTGAGTGGCCTGGTTACCTGGTCGCGGTTGCGGGTGATTCCGGCATTGAAATCCAAGGTCGGCCAATAGGCAGCTTGGGCAAACTGTACCTGTGCAGCGGCACTGTCGATGTGTGCTTTGGCCTGAGCCAAGGTAGGGCTGTGCTGCAGAGCGAGCTGTTTGGCTTCCGCCAGAGTCCAGTGATATTTTACCTGCCCTTTAGTGTTTACTCCCACCAGAGGCTGGATTTCTGCGGGAGTTTGAGCCGTCAGAAGAGTGCTTAAAAGTGCCAATGTCAAGGACAAAAGTTTTTTTTGCATGGGAAAATAGATTTTATTCATGGCTTGGAGTTGTGCCTAATTGCTGCAGCTTTGCCTGCATTTCTTCGACTGTATGGCGGACAAGGTTCAGGATGTAATTTGTCAGAAACGTTTTATCATGATTACCGCTGAGACGAAATCGGCTCTTGCCATTGAAAAAACGTTGTTCCACCTGTGTCTGAATGGGTAGAAAAAGGCAGAGGCTGTGGTAGGTGTAGCGGACCAAACTGAGATTGTCCTCATTGGCAGCCGGACCGAGAAGCGCCGAGAGCATGCCGGTCAGGCGATCTTCATAATTTTTTATCAGCTGTTCTCGGTCAGGATCCTGCTGGATTAACGGATGATTTTTGCCATCCACTAAATCCCGCATATGCATCCAATTAATCTGTGACATCGTGCTGTTGTAGGTGTTGTCCAGCAGAATGTCAATATGGATGCGTAACGCCTGCCAGGGATCGCTTTCCGCAGTGTTCCAGCAATGCTGCATACGCTCTCGACGGATTTGTCGGGCATAGTCACGCACCGCTTGGTAAAAGCCGGCCTTATCCCTGAAGTAGTAATTGATCGCAGCCAGATTACTGCCCGCTTCGTCACTGATCTCCCGAACCGTCGCACCATCGTAGCCTTTACTGGCAAAAACTTTCAGACCTGCCTCCAGTAGACGATCCCTGGATTCGCGTACTTTAACAGTTTTTGACATGACAGAACCTTTCCTGACTTTATGACAACGGCAACAGTTTATTGAGGCCGGATGAATAATCGCTAACAATTAATAAACGTAAAAAACTGAGCAATTATTTTAAAATAACATTTTAAAAAACCGTTTTAATATAAATTCTGAAACGGTTTTATGCTTACAGGAAACCAAGGTTACATTGCAGGATATGGTTCCGATGTGGTTTTAACGCCCCAGAGGGTCGAGGACCGCAATCGAAAAAACATGCACAAAACAATTGACAATAAATCGGATGAAGACGATAAAATCGCTCTCTGAGTTTTATAGAAGTCGATTTTTTGCTGCAAATTCATCAAGAAATCAGCGAAATTTTTGGAGGACTTCGGGGAGTGCTTTAAGCAAGGCGTTGAGGTTTTCCTGGGTGCTGTTGTACCCGAAGCTGATTCTCAGGGCGCAACGAGCCAGATCCGGCGGGACTCCCATGGCGGCGAGGACATGGCTTGTTTTTTTGCTTTCGGCAGAACAGGCGCTGCCGGTGCCGACCAGAATATTTTTCTGTTCGGCGAGGAAGCGCGCGACGAGGGCGCCTTCACAGCCGGGGATGGCGAAGCAAAGGATATCCGGCACACTATCTGGATTGGAGAAGATGGGCCATTTTCCCTGGGAGAGTTGCTGCAAGCCCTGGCGTAAAATTTGATTCAATTGGCGGAGTCGTTCGGCTTCTTTGACTCTGTTTTGGCAGGCCAATTCGGCGCAGTCGGCGAATAATTGGATGGCGACGGTATCCAGAGTTCCGGAACGCAAAGCATGTTGTTGCCCGCCACCTAATATTTGCGAAGTCAGTTTGATTCCTTTACGGACGATCAAGGCGCCGATGGAGGCCGGCCCGCCGATTTTCCGAGCCGAGAGTGCGACGAGATTGAGCTGTGCTTCTTGCCAAGGAATATGGATTTTTCCCAGGCTCTGAACGGCATCAATGCAGAATAGGCATGGCTGGTTAAAGGCTTGCCGCAACCGCAACAGATCCTGCACTTGCCCGGTTTCATTATTAACTTGACAGCAGCACAAAAGAGAACAGGGGAATGCTGCGGTTGCAGTGTTGGGTTGAAGCAGTCCCTGGTGGTTGACTGGCAATGAGACGAGTTCAGTGTGCTGCCGCTGTAATTTCAGCAGGGGTTCCAACATAGCTGGATGAGCCGTAGGATCAAACGCAATGCGACGAATTTTGCGAGTCTCAGTCAGGCCAAGGATGGCTAGATTCAGTGCCTCGGTTCCTCCGCTGCACCAGAGGACTTGGGCACTTTCTTCTGGAATTGCGAGGCAATAAAGCAGGCGGCGTTCGGCTGCAAGGATCGCCCGGCGACATTCCTCAGCAAAGATCGTACTGGCATGGGGGTTGACAAAATAACACCGGCAATAAGCCGGATAGCGTTCGACGATTTCCGGACGAATCGGACAGGCTGCCGCATAGTCAAAATAGTGCATAAATGCAAGATTCCAGGGGAAAAGCATTTGCTGCCGCAGACTTCACAGCAGCATAGACATTTTTTTTACGGAGCAACAGTACTACCTATGCCAGCACCCAAAATGGTCTCATATCGCAAGCTGGAATTATTCCGGAACGGGTGCACGCAATTTACAATTGTGAGCTGTATGAGAAGGACAGGGTAGACGAGGGAATTTCTGTTGTTGTGATCGGTTCGTCCTTGAGCCATTGTCTGGCCTGCGAGGCCAAGCTGTTGGAAATCGCATCGACGGGGGCGGGCATGTTTCTGCCTTGTGGGATAATTTGTTGAGCTTCTTTCCAAGGAACTTCATAAATTTGCAGTACGATTTGTGCATTATCTGCATAGATCTTTTGTTTCGGGAATCGTTTTTGCAACTGAACTAGGGAATACATGGCATTTCCGATGACATCGATGGCTTCAAACATCGGTTCCATGCCCGGAATGACCGGTTTGGTACATTGGATTACCAGGCGTTTTGCCAATTCCTGCAGTTCTGCATGCTGCTCCTGGTTGGCGGGTTGCAGTTTGCCGGCTGCCCAAGCGGCATTCCGTCGTTCTTCCGAGGTGGTTGCCCCTGTGTTTTTCAAGCAGGTTAGCAGGGAAGTCGCAAAAATTCCCTGTGGAAAATAGCCCATTGCCGCAAACGCTTCCACCCGGACGGCGGGGCTTTGTTTGTCCAAACATAATTTTTGCAGAATTGGCTCACAACCCGATGGATGCAGATTGCCAACGGCCTTGGCTACTGCCGAACGTACCAGCGGAGAGGGATGCTCCACATATTGTTGCAACAAATCTCCATAGCTGTCAAGCGGAGCCAGTGCTGCCAAAGCCAGAATACCCGCAGACAGATTTTCCGATGTGCTTTCCTGAGGAATTTGTTTTGCAATTATAGCCACAGCGTTGCGTTGGTTCAGGCGGGTCAGAGCCAGCATTGCATGCAACCGCCGTAACGCATTGTCGCTGCTCAGGGTTTGCAGCAAGCGTTCTTTGGCTGGGCCAGAGTTCTGTTCGGCAGCAAAGACGAGTGAATTTTCGGCTTCCAGGCGAATTTGTTGCAAAGGATCGGCAAATAAATTCAGCAGGCAGTCAACGGCCTTAAGATTATTTAAGTCGGCCTGCTGGCGCAGGGCAATAAGGGCTGCCAGGCGGACGGCTTGATCGCGGTCTTTCAAGGCCGCCAGCAGCAATTCCTGATGGGTGCCGGGGTTGGCCTGACAAGCCGCGATCCGGATGCCGGGTTCGGAATCTTGCAGCAAAGTCTGCAATCGGGCAGCGTTTTCCGGGAAGGGGTCTTTGGCTGCAGCCAGGCGTAGAAGAGCCGAGCCCTCAGCGGCTTGATCGAGCCAAGCGGAGACTTCCGGCAGGCGGGTTTGCAGAAGGCATGCTGCTTGCAAAGCCAAGGCTTGGATTTCCAGGACGGACTCCTGTTGATAATCAAGGATACGTGAACCAAGCACCGCTGCAGCATCCGGGTTTCGGCTGAAGACTCGCCAAGCCGCTTTGCGCAATCGCAGTGGATTCACAGGTTCCTGGTCGGCGGGTAGGAAGGGCAACAACTCTTGAAAGTCTGCCTGTGGCAGTTGGCCGTACAATTGTATGGCTGCTTCTGCGGTTCGGATATCAGGAGAGGTCAGAAAGGGGCGGATAAGCTGGGCAGGAAGTTGCGTCAAGTCCATTTTTTGCAAGAGTTGCAGGAGACTCATCTGCACTTCTGCTTCTTTTTCCGTTCCCAGCCATTCGAGCATCAAACTCTGGTTTGCCGGAATTGGAGCATCGGAGAGTTCCTGCATCAGGCGACTCCGCAGGTCTGCATTGCAGAAGGGTAGTCCTTCCCGTATTTTATCCAGAGCTTCCCGGGTGGTTTCATAATGTCCTTGAGAACTCAGGTAAGAACCGGCAATAGGTTCTTTTTCCCAGATTTGCATCCAAAGCGGGAAAAACAGCACAACACTGCTATAGATAGCGGCAAGCGATGACATAAGATGATCCTGTATTCAGTCTGAAGTTTATTTTTGTTCTTTGAAAAGGAAATGGACTCGCAATGCTGAGATACTCAGCAGGGCAAGGGTTAGAAAGCTGAAGATCAGCAGGTGATTTTGCCAAAGACGATTACCAAAAAGGCTTGGCAATCGGGAGGCCAGAGAATTGTCCAAGGTAATTTCCAGGGCAGCGATAAAGGGGTTGAACATCAGAAAACCGGCCTGAATGGTCGGGCTGATTCGGGTGCTGAACAGGAGAACCGACAGCGAACCAGCCGTAAAGAGAAGCGCGAATCCATAACTGATTGCCGTTGCGATGCCGGTACTCGGGGAAAAGCAGGAAGCGCAAAGTCCCCCGGCAGTCAATACCAGGCAGGTGGTCAGCAGGACGCCAACCCAGGCGCCGACGCGCCAGTAGTTGTCAACGAAGGAAACCCAGGCAATTTTAGCCGTTTCCAATGCTTCCGGCGAAAATCCGGACGGGATCAAGCCGGAGAAATCGATGAGAGCGGAGCTTTCGAGATAGACCAGAGCCAGAAAAACGGGCAGACTGCTGAGCAGGAAAATTAGGACATAAAGCAGGGCTGCTTTCATTTTGCCAGTGACCACAGTGAAAGACGATAATGGCGAAAGACGCAACAGCAGCAAGGTGTCTCGAGTGATTTCGTCGGTGATACTGCTGCTGCTGACGGTGGGCGCCAAGATGGCGACAACACCCAGCTGAAAAATGATGGCGACAGCGCGAATTTTATCCAGATCCATATCACCGACCTGATCGGCAATCAGTACCAAAATGCCAATACTCAGGCAGATGCACACCGTCAGCGCACGAATGATAAACTTCGGATTGCCAAAAATTTTACTTCGGATTTCTGCCACAAAAACCGGGTTTCGGTTTTTTCCGATTGGTTTTTTTCGGCGCAGGGGGTCGATCAGATAGAAGGGCCAGCCCAGTTTTCGTTTGATCATGGTTTTGGTATCGACATACTTGCTGACGGTGGCGGAACGACGCAAGTTTGGGGGGGCAAAAATAAAGTGTGCAAAGATGGCCAGAAAAAGGATGCCCAGTATCAACATACTGATCAGGAAGAAGGAGAAGACGTTGTCAGCGGAGGCGCCAATGACGCCGATTTCATAGCTTTCAGCGAATTGCAGGGCAAAAAGTGCTTCATAGGGGCTGATTGCCCGCAGTTTCAGGAAAAAGGGCTGCAGCGCAGGGATTTTCAGCAGCACGGAAGGCAGCCAAGTTGCTCCGGCAAGGATCGTGATGCCGATATAAGTCGACAATAATGCGGAGTAGCTGCGCTGGCAGAGGGAGCTGACCGCCAGGCCGAAGAGTCCGTACACTATGGTAGATGCTGCGACGATGGTTAACGCCTTGCCGAGGGCAGACAAGCTGATGCCTCCGCTTAATGCGCAGATTGCGGTTACCGGGATGGAGACACAGAAAAGAACCAGTGAGATGCCCAGGGTGCCGATTAGTTTTCCAGTGAGGATTTCACCTGGGCTGAGCAGGCAGGTTTGCAACATGACGAAGGTGCGTCGTTCTCGTTCGGAGGTGATTGCGCTGGCCGTAAAGCCTGCGGTTAGCAGGATCATAAAGGTCAGCTCAGTTCCTAGAAAAATGGTAAACAGTTCATTGCTGTTGGCATCCGAAAAGATTCCGCTTCGGGGCCAGAGCATGAACAGGATCAAGCCCAAGGTCAAAATGGTCAGGCCTGCTCCAAGAATGGTTTTGCGGCTGCGGGCGGCTATGATGAATTCCCGTTGCAGAATCGGGTTGATAAAAAGCCTGCGAAGGAAAATGGGTAGTAAGAAGTTCTTTTGCATCAGTAAACTCGTTTGCCGTTTTGCGGAAGAATTCGTCCGAATTGCGCTTGTAAAGTCCGTTTTTTGGGGGCTGCCAGGGGGGAAGGGGTCAGGAATTCTGGTGGGTTACCGAGAGGAAGACCTGTTCCAAGTCCGCATGTTCTTCTTTGATTTCCATGATGCGGACATCGGCCAGAGTCAAGTTTTTCACCAGTTCTGGAATACTGTTGCGGATCCCGGTAAAAAGGAAATGCAGCTCATTGCCGGTTAATGTCAATTGCTGTACCCCGGAAAATTCCGAGCAGATTTTTTTAGCGGGTTCGGGTTCAGAATCCAGAATGATGGTGAGTTTAAGATTTTCTTTGACTTTTTTACTGACCTCATCCACGCTTCCAAAGGCCAGCATCTTTCCTTTTTCTAGGATTCCGATCAGATCGCAAATGCCGGCGAGTTCAGGCAGGATATGGGAGGATAGCATGATGGTTTTTCCCAGATCTCGCAAGCGCAGAATAGTTTTCCTCATTTCGATACGGGCATAGGGATCCAGCCCGGAGGCCGGTTCATCCAAAATCAGCACTTCTGGATCATGCAACAGGGTTTTTGCCATGCCGATACGCTGCGTCATGCCTTTGGAAAGAGAGGCGACTTGATAATCAATCATCTGTTGGGAACGGGTCAATTCCAAGACCGAGCGGATGCGACTTTCCCGTTGCCGTACCGGAATATGATAAGCCGCACAGAAAAAATCAAGATATTCCCAGACGCTCATCTGGTCATAAACCCCAAAATTATCCGGCATATAACCGACAATGCCTTTGATCTTGCCGGCATTATCCGGAGTGACTTCAATATCATTGATGAAGGCACGTCCGGCAGTCGGACGATATAAACTGCAGAGCAATTTGATGGTCGTCGTTTTGCCGGCACCATTCGGACCAATATAGCCAAAAATTTTACCTTTCGGGATATGCATGGTCAACTCGTGCAAGCCACGCCCGCCGCCAAAATCTCTGGTTAAGTTTTCTGTTCTGATCATGATTACCTCTGGATTATAGGAAGAAGAAAGCTTGTCGGGATATTTCAGGAAACAAACTCGAGGGAAAGAATTCTATTTTGCCAAAGGCGCGTCCGCTTCGTTTTCGAGTTCAGCAGTGCGGATTTGTACTTTGCAGGCCAAAATTTTCCAGGAATTGATACGTTGAGAAATGCCATTTTCATTGCCTGGTTTACTGTTGAGTTGGAGAACCGCCCGGATTTTATTCTGCACTGGGTCAACCACCGTGGCGGTCGGTCGGAAGATAAAAGTATTTCCTTCCCTACGAAGCGCTTCGATGCGATTGTCGTGCGAGTCGAGGAGGCGCAGTTCGAAGGTCGCTTTGCCACTGGGGTTACTGATATCCAGATCAATGCGGATTTCGCTGGCCAGTACCCCATGAAAAGTTGGATGAATATTGAAATCCAGAAGCAGGGGTTGAGAAAAGCCTTCCTGGATCATGATCTCGGCGAATTCGCCATGCTGATAGTACTGGCGTAAAATGGATTTTGGCGGGATGTCCAAAGTGATAAATTCCGGATTGATGCTGTAGTTCACGCTGACTTGGGGAACAGTGACAGGGATAAATTCCAGATGATAGTCATATCCTGAGAACTCCTCTTCCCCATTATCAATGTCGAAAAGCTCCCAGCAGGGAGTGATTCGAGCGGAAATCAGGCAGAGTGCCGGGTTGGGAAGGCGCAGCGTCTGGATATATTTACAGGCGGAGAGGAAGACCAAGTCTGCTTCCATGCCATCAAAGTGGTGTTTGCTGCTGCTGATCATACCATTGTGCAGATCCAGAGGCAAAACATCTCCCGGCAGAACCAAGACGGCTCTTTGTGCATTGTTCAGGTTGGCCGGAATTTGCCAAGGCTGTAATTGGAAGCCGTTTTCAGTGATGAGCAATTCTGGTAACGCCGCTTTATTCTGACCATCTTTTCCACTGCTACGCATCCAAGACAGCGTCCGTGGACGATATTGTTGAATAGAAATATTTTCCAAACTGCTGTTTTCCCAGTTGGTTGTAATATGCAGCGGGGAGGGAGCGATGGCTGTCCCACCCTCATGTTCGGTACTGCGTGCGGGGGGCAGGAAAAACGTTCGTACGGCATTGGCTGTTACGGTTGGTCGGCAATCGGATTTGGCAAACAGATTGCCGGTTCCGCACAAGGAGCCATAACTGCCATCCCAAATTCCGGTACTGATAGCGGTGAAGCAGCGATCTGGCTGGTTAACGGCAATGTTTTGTGCTTTGCGGAAGATAAAAAGCGTGTAACATAATCCGAAGACACAAAGGATGCCCCAGCCCAAGGCGGGGCGTTTAAGATAAAAACAGACGGTCAGGATCAGAATTCCGCAGGCGGCATAAAGCAGAAAAATGTATAGTATTTCGTTGACCGGTGGGATGACATAGCCTTGCAGGTGCTGGAGCGTTTCATTCAACCGGGCAGTTCCATCTGGCTGCATCACAGAAGGGAGGTGATTGCTGTAGCGGATGATGGTATTCCAGATGGGAAGCAGCAGGTCAGGATCCGCTTTGCCAAGTTTAAAGGGATCGAAACAGAGGGCGAGTACGCTTCCCAAGCCGGCTTGGCCAAGGCAAAATAACGGTCGGCCTTCCTGCCGAAGAAGTACGGTTGAATTTTCCGGGCTAAGAACTTCGAGTAGTTCTTGCAAAACGGGTGCCAGAAGATCGCCGTTGTCATCGCGCAGGATCGGCGGTTTTGCGGGTAATTCAAAACTTTGCCGGAGGCTGGCCAGACCCTCGTAAATGCGTTTTCCAACTGGTTGAAAGGGCAGCAGTTCCTCTAATTCCGTTTCTTCTAATGCAAATGCCGTGTCGGCGGCACAAAGGACAATCGTTCCCCCCTGACGAACAAAGTCTAATACGGCACGCCTTTGAGATGCGGAATAGTGTTCCAAATCCGGTTTGAACAGAATCAACAGATCATAAATGTTGAAACCGCTAAAGTGGTTCGGGATATTTCGAAAGCGGATCAGGGAGAATTGCAGCCGTCGATAGAGAGTTTCGTTTTTGGCAAGATCGCTGTAGCCGGAAAGATCATCCGCATCCGTAAGAATGGCTATATTCAGACGATTGCGCGGATTTTGCCGAAGCAGGATATCGGTTTTATGCACCCGGATATTCTGCTGAATCAAAGAAACAATGTAACGCTCTGCATTCCCGATGCTGACTCGGCTGCGCCCGTCAATTTTTGTGGCAGGTCCCAATTTGATCGTCGTGGAATAAATAGCGCCACTGCTTCCGCTGTCGGGTTCCAGCTGCAAAGTAACCGTCACGGACTCCGCATCGGGATTTTCAAGGCTCCAGTGCAGATATGCAGTAGAATCGGGGATGCGTGGCATGGAAGACCCCTGCATCAGAGTGGCTGATTGTATCCTGGGGGTGGCATGTAAAACAGAAAACCCGAAACCAGTTATTAGGACGGCAAGAAGATTCCAGAAAAAACGATTATTCTTGTTCATGGTAAAAAATAATATTTTGCACTCAAATTCAAATGTGAAAAATTCACTATACATCGAAATTCGGTATTTTTCAACTCCGGAAACAGAGTAAAAGGGAAAGTGACGACGGTTTTTGACGTTTTTTTGAAGTTGTCGAAGAGAAAAACAGAGGCGTAAAAAGTAGGTGCCGCAGAAGTCTGGGGCAGCCGTTTGATCTGTCCGGGGACGGGGACGGGGACGGGGACGGGGACGGGAGCGGATCCGGAGCTGGAAGCTCCGGGCACATTCTGGGAGCGGATCCGGAGCTGGAAGCTCCGGGCACATTCTGGGGAGCGGATCCGGAGCTGGAAGCTCCGGGCACATTCTGGGGGACGGATCCGGAGCTGGAAGCTCCGGGCACATTCTGGGGAG
>Ga0172378_10002227_pt1 | contig 18088 bp, 13 predicted proteins | sample GrowelOW332metaG_FD_119755 | JGI IMG/M metagenome (GOLD analysis project Ga0172378, IMG submission 119755) | Groundwater microbial communities from an aquifer near a municipal landfill in Southern Ontario, Canada - Pumphouse #3_1 metaG | ecosystem: Environmental > Aquatic > Deep subsurface >... | reverse complement strand
GGTCCCACAGCCCCGGTCTTTCCTAATCTGGAGCTAATGCTGATCTCGCTGTTCATAAACGAGAGGGCATAGGAGTAGTTGTCCCCGACCGCATCCACTATTCCGACCACACCGTCTTTGGTGATAATTCCGGCATTCTTTGTGATGCCGTCTTTCGAGCCTTTCGCGATTATGATGTAGTTGTGCTGTTTGTTGATGCTGATTTTCGCTATTGTCGCGGGGATATACACGAATTCCGATTTCCTGACCAGAGCCGAATCTTTCACGGACGCTGACAGTTGCGCGAATCGGTTCTCGTAGTCCAGAAGCTGCCCCGTGAGTGCCGAGTTCTCCTGCGCTAATCTGGCGTTCTCTTTGTTGAGGGAGAAATAGTGCTTCACACCCTGCGATGCGCCCCAAGTTTTAGCCATCAGAGCGTGTATGGATTCGGAAACGTGCAATCCTTGAAGCGAATCGTTGTGCTCCAGCATATTTAATGCAGCGATTTCCATTATGATGAATATCGCTGCATTGATAATCGTGAGGATTGTAGTTTTCCGGGACTGCATTATTTCATAAGGAAGGAATAATGCGAAGTGTTCTTTAATGCGATGCAAGTGCCTCTCGCTACTGCGCGAAGAGGATCCTCCGCCACGTGGAACGGAATGTTGACTTTCTCGGTGAGACGTTTGTCAAGCCCTCGCAGGAGAGCGCCTCCGCCCGAAAGATAGATGCCGTTTTCCACGATGTCCGAGTAGAGCTCAGGAGGTGTCATCTCCAGAACGTGAAGAACGGACGATTCGATCTTGGCGATGGATTTGTCGAGGCAATGTGCGATTTCCTGATATGTGATCGTCGCGTCCACAGGGTGCGCCGTCATCAGATTAGGGCCCCTTACCACAAACGGCTCCGGCTCATCGTCAAGCTCCGGAAGGACGGAACCGACGGCGATCTTGATCTTCTCCGCGGTGATCTCTCCGACTTTGATGTTGTGCTGCTGCTTGAGGTAGTACTGTATGTCGCTGGTGAACACGTCGCCTGCAGTTCTGATGCTGTCCTGCTGAACTATGCCGCCGAGGGATATAACCGCAATCTCGGTGGTTCCGCCACCGATGTCCACGACCATATTGCCCTTAGGCTCCTCCACGTTGAGGCCGATTCCGAGGGCCGCCGCCATCGGCTCGTGGATCAGGTACACGTCCCTGCCTCCTGCGTGCTCTGAAGAGTCTCTGACGGCTCTGATCTCCACTTCGGTGCTTCCTGAAGGGATGCCGACGACAATCTTCAGATTAGGGGCGAACAGAGTCCTGCGTTTGCTGTTCACCTGCTTGATGAATCCTCTGATCATCATCTCGGCCGCATTGAAGTCAGCGATCACTCCGTCGCGAAGAGGACGGATGGTCCTCATCTCCGGGTTCACCCTTTCGTGCATAAGTTTCGCCTTCTGCCCAAGTGCGATAAGTTTGCCTGTGTTATTGTCAATTGCCACAATGCTCGGCTCATCCAACGCTATCCTGTCATCCTGGAATATGACAGTGTTGGCTGTTCCGAGGTCCATAGCGAGCTCTTGTGTCAAAAAAGAAAATGCCATTTTAAATCTTTGTTAATAAAACACGTAAAAATACAAAAAAAAACTTAGATTTGCCCTAAATTGTCACGAATGAGCAAAAAATTATTTCTAATCGTAATGGCGGCCGGAAGCGGAAGCCGTATGGGAACCGATCTTCCCAAGCAGTTTCTCGACTTGTGCGGCGAGCCGGTGCTTCGCAGGACCATTGAGAAATTCACCTCCGCAATCAACGGCATCACGGTCATCACGGTGCTTCCGGAGAAATACTTGAGCTACTGGAAAGACTATTGCCTGTGTTCCCGCTTCAATTGCCCTCAGTTACTGGTCGCCGGCGGCATAACTCGTTTCCATTCCGTGAGAAACGCCCTTGAGAGAGTCCCTGACGGGGCCATAGTTGCGATACACGACGGTGTCCGTCCTCTTGTGTCCGAAGAGTTGATCAGGAATATGTTCGCGGCAATGGAGAATCACAGGGCGCTTGTTCCCGTTCTACAGAGCGTGGACACGCTCATTTCGTTGAGAAAGACTGTCGCCCCGGACGGCTCTCAAAGGTTGGAGAAGGCAGGCTCAGAGGTCATAGACAGAGAAGCGGTCTACCGTGTCCAGACCCCTCAGATGTTCCTTTCCGAGGACATAAAGACTGCCTATTCGGCCCCTTACGACATCTCCTTCACTGACGATTCCTCGGTGGCCGCAAAAATGAATATACCCGTCTCGTTCATCGAAGGAGACAGGTACAATGTCAAGATTACCACGCCGGAAGATCTTGCTTTCGCAAAACTTATGTTCGAGGCCTGACGGGAGATTAGTCCGTCTCGGTCAGTATGGTGTCAGAGTACTTGGTGTTCTCGTAGCCTTTCACCCAGACCTGGCGTTCGAAAGCCTCGTCCAGAGAGATCATAGTGTCCGTGGACTGTACGAATTCTATTTTCTGAAGCCTGTTCAGGATGACTTCCATAAGGTGCTCGTTGTCAAAGCAGTACACCTTCACGAGAATAGCTGTCTTTCCCGTCACGAAATGGCATTCCACGATTTCCGGAATCTTCTTCAGCGCCGCTATCACCTCAGGATACTTGTTGGCCTGAGAGAGAGTGACGGCAATGAAAGCGCAGACATTCAGCCCCAAAGCCTGAGGCTTTACCAGAAGTCTGGATCCCGTGATGACGTCATTCAGCTCCAGCCTTTTGATCCTTTGGTGGATGGCTGCTCCTGAGACTCCGCATTTTCTTGCAATCTCAAGAAAAGGCATTCTTGCGTCCTTGACCAGATAAGATAGAATTTTCTGATCGGTCTGATCAATCTGATAATTTGCCATAACTTTCAGTTTTTAATTAAAACACCGCAAAAATACTATTTTTTTTGAGATTCAGTTACATTTTGCGCGAAAGTGTCATTTCTTAGCGATTCTTTTCTTCTTGCCGGTAGGCTGACTGCCTTCCACAATCTCTTTGCAAGCGTCCTCGGTCAGAGTGGCTGCGTCAGTCCCTTTCGGAATCTTGTAATTGCCTCCTGCGTGTTTGATATATGGCCCGTAGCGTCCGTTCAGCACCTGGATGTCGCTGTCTTTGAAGTCTGCAATCACGTTGTTGACGGCCGGTTTGTTCAGATTCGTCTCAATCACGTTGCCGCACTCCTCCGCAGTGACGCTCAGAGGATCAACCCCGCGAGGCAGAGAGAAATTCCTGTCCCCATACTTGATGTAAGGCCCGAAACGCCCTTTCATTGCGACGATGTCGATGTCTTTGTACTTCCCTACGTTTCTCGGCAGCTTGAAGAGTTTCAGTGCGTCCTCAAGGGTTATGGTCTCAATCAGCTGACCCTTCTCCATACTTGCGTACTGTTTGGTCTCGCCATCTCCTTTCTGAATGAAAGGTCCGTATTTTCCGAACTTCGCCACGATCAGATTACCGTCTGGGTCTTTGCCCAGTTCTCTTGTGGAATTGCCGTACTCTCGGCTGCTCAGAGTCTCTTCGACCTTTGCGTGGAAAGGTTTGTAGAATTCCGCAATGGATTCGTTCCAAGCCTCTTCTCCTTCAGCAATCTTGTCGAAGTCCTTCTCCACGTTGGCCGTGAAATCATAGTCCAGAATCTGAGTGAAGTTCTTAACGAGATAGTCGGTCACGATCATTCCTATTTCCTGCGGGATGAGTTTGCCTTTTTCCGCTCCGCTGGTCTCGGAAGTCTTGGTCTCGGTGACGATTCCGTCTTTGAGAGACAGGTCCGTGACAGGAATCTTCGTGCCTTCCTTGTCCCCTTTCACGATGTAGCCCCTGCCTTTGGTGAGGGTCGTGATGGTCGGAGCGTAAGTGGAAGGTCTTCCGATGCCGAGCTCTTCCAGTTTCTTGACAAGCGTTGCTTCTGAATATCTGGAAGGCGCCTGAGTGAATTTGCAGTCTGCGGCTATGCTCTGGTTCTCCATCCCCTCGCCCACGTTCAGCGCAGGCAGAATCACGTCCTGCTCATCGGATGACGGCGCGTCGTCCACGCTTTCCATATACACTTTCAGAAAGCCGTCAAACAGAATCTGGGATGCCTGAATGGCGAACTTTTCCGATCTCTTGTCCGAAGACACTTTGATGGAAGTGTTCAGCACTTTGGCATCGGCCATCTGTGAGGCCACCGTTCTTTTCCAAATAAGGTTGTAGAGTTTCTGTTCCCTCGCATCTCCCTCAATCGCGGTGTTGGCGATGAAAGTCGGTCTGATGGCCTCGTGGGCTTCCTGCGCTCCCTTTGAATGTGTCTTGTACTGTCTGGTCTTGGCATATTCGGCCCCGAAATTCTCGGTTATGAATTTTTTCGCCGTCCCCAGAGCAAGTGACGAGAGGTTGGTCGAGTCAGTTCTCATGTATGTGATAAGTCCTCGCTCGTAGAGTTGCTGGGCTATTCTCATCGTCTGGCTGACGGGCAGGTGGAGCTTTCTCGCCGCCTCCTGCTGAAGTGTGGAAGTCGTGAAAGGCGGCGCGGGATACCTGGAGCCTTCTTTTTTCTCCATAGATGCAATTGAGAACTTGGCGCCGACGCAGTCCTCGAGATATTTTCTCGCCGAGTCCTTGTCTTTGAATTTCGTGTCAAGCACCGCGTTCACTTTCACTGCGGAAGGAAGCCCTTCCGGATGGAAGACCGCGGTCACTTTGTAGTAAGCCTCAGGCTTGAAAGCCATAATCTCTTTCTCTCTGTCCACAACAAGTCTCAATGCGACGGACTGCACTCTTCCTGCGGAGAGCCTCGGCTGAATCTTTCTCCAGAGAACCGGAGAAAGTTCGAAACCCACAAGTCTGTCCAGCACCCGTCTCGCCTGCTGTGCGTTGACCAGATTCATATCGATAGTCCTCGGATTCTCGATTGCGTTGACGATTGCGTCTCTGGTGATTTCGTGAAAGACGATTCTTCTGGTGGCCTTTTTTGAAAGTCCCAAAGTCTCGTACAGATGCCATGAGATGGCCTCTCCCTCTCTATCCTCATCGGATGCGAGCCACACGGTGTCAGCTTTTGCCGCCAACCCCTTAAGCTCCGACACCACTTTCTTTTTGTCCGCCGGGACTGCGTACTCCGGCTGGAAGCCGTGTTCGATGTCCACGCTTAGCTTATTCTCCTGAAGATCTCTGATGTGCCCGAAACTCGGTTTCACCACATAATCTTTCCCAAGAAACTTCTGAATAGTCACCGCCTTAGACGGAGACTCCACGATAACAAGATTCCCCTCCATATCCCAATGTTTTTTATTTCAATTGCAAAGTAAGGAAGAAAGAAGGTAATTTTCCAAATTTTAATGTTAATTTTGCAAACTATGTAGTAAACGAAATTAATAATGACGGACACTGTTAAAAAGAAAATAATCAAATGGTTCTGGATAATCCTGGCGCTTCCTGTCTGCCTTTTTGTCTTTATGCTTCTCCTTGTCTGGCTCTTTGCGGACATCCCTTCATTCAAGGAGTTGGAGAACCCGGAGAGCAAATTGGCGACACAGGTCTTGGCGGATGACGGTCAGATTCTGAACACCTTTCACATAGAGAACAGGACTTTTGTCAGTTACGACGAGATCTCTCCAAATCTCGTCAATGCGGCCGTGGCCACTGAGGACATCAGGTTCTACAATCATTCCGGAATCGACTTCATCGGTCTGGGCAGGGTGTTCTTCAAGACCTTGATTCTCAATAACTCCAGTCAGGGAGGCGGCAGCACCGTCACCCAACAGCTCGCAAAGACTCTCTATCCGCGAAAAGACGCGAACAGCAGAATTCCGGGAATATACCAGCTGCGAATGGTATGGACCAAGCTCAAGGAGTGGATCACTGCGGTGAAGCTTGAGAGAGACTACACTAAGGACGAGATTATGGGTATGTACCTGAACTCGGTTTTCTTCGGAAGCAACGCTTACGGCATCAGATCCGCCGCGATGACTTTCTTCGGCAAGGATCCCAAAAATCTGACAGTGGAGGAGAGCGCGATGCTCATCGGTATGGTCAACAAGCCGACGAGGTACAATCCGGTAATCAATCCTGACAAGGCGCTTCAGAGGAGGAATTTCGTCATAGGTCAGATGAAGAAGGCCGGCTATGTCACTTCCAAACAGTGCGACTCCATATCCCTTATCCCCATAACCCTATCCTATCAGGTTCAGGACAATAACGCAGGCATAGCCCCTTATTTCAGGGATATGCTCAAGCGAGTGATGTATGCCGAGAAGCCCCGCCGTTCGGACTACACCGTCCGTGAGGATTTCGCCGCGGATTCGCTTTTGTGGATTGAGGACGATCTCTACGGCTGGATTCACAAGAACGTGAAACCGGACGGAAGCGAGTTCGATCTGGACAAGGACGGGCTGAGGATTTACACCACTATTAATTACAAGATGCAGAAGTATGCTGAGGAGGCAGTCGAGGAGCATCTGGGCAAGAATCTTCAGAAGAGTTTCCGCAATGACCTGAAGTGGAAGAAGAACAAGCCGTTCTCCAATGACGTGGATCAGGCCACCATCGACAGGGTGATGGAGCAGGCGAGACATTGGAGCGACCGTTACAGGATGATGAGGAAAGACGGGGCCACTATGGAGCAGATCGAGAAGAGTTTCAAGGTTCCGGTCAGGATGAGACTTTTCTCATGGGACAGGAAGGGCTACATTGACACTGTGATGACCCCGAACGATTCCATCAAGTACTACAAATCGATTCTTAGAGCCGGTTTTATGGCAATTGAGCCTTCTTCAGGCCACATAAAGGCTTACGTGGGAGGCCCGAATTACAGGTATTTCAAGTACGACAACGTGCGTCAGGGGAAGCGTCAGGTCGGTTCGACGATCAAGCCGTTCCTCTACACATTGGCAATGCAGTCCGGTATGACGCCTTGCGACAAGGTGGTTGACGTGCCTCAGTCATTCATAGTCGGGGACGACACCTGGACTCCGAGAAGTACGGACAAGGCCGAGTGGATTGGCAAGACGGTGACCCTCAAATGGGGGCTCACGCACAGTTCCAACAACATATCCGCTTACCTTATGAAGCAGTTCGGCCCTTCGGCTATGGCCGACGTTATGCGCGAAATGGGCATAAGCAGTCATCTGGACGAAGTGCCTTCTCTTTGTGTGGGGCCTGCGGATCTGTCTGTCTATGAGATGGTTGCGGCTTACAACACTTTCCCTTCACGCGGCGAGTACATTTCTCCTTTGTGCGTGACAAGGATTGAGGACAATCAGGGTAACGTGATTGCGGAATTCAACAATCGCAAGAGAGAGTCGATTGGGGATAGGACAGCCTATCTGATGGCAAATCTTATGCAGGGCGTCGTGAACAACGGTACCGCTTACAGACTTCGCGGGGCTTATGGTCTTAGAGGTGAGATAGCCGGAAAGACGGGTACGACCAATGACAATGCTGACGGATGGTTTATGGGCTACACTCCGACAATTACCGCCGGCGTTTGGGTCGGATGCGAGGACCGGCAAGTACATTTCCAGACTCTGGCTCTGGGTAGCGGTTCCAATATGGCGCTGCCTATCTGGGGTATATGGATGAAAAAGGTGCTCGCTGACGGCACTTTGGGAATATCGGAGTCGGACAAATTCATCGCTCCGCCGGGGATGAGCGTCAATCTCAACTGCAACGGAGGGGATGACGACACGGTGAAGAAAGAGGCCGAGGAGGATTACTATTTTGAATAGATTCTTACAATAACATTATGGCAAACACATACAAAACTATAGCTGTGATTTACGGCAGCGATTCCACTGAGTGGGAGGTCTCGTGCCGCAGCGGTGAGTTTACCGCATCCCGAATTGACGGGACCAAGTACGATGTCTATGAGATTTTCGCCCGTTTCGGGAAATGGAATCTCGTGGCGTTCAAGAACCGTGACGCGATGAGGGTCACATTCCCTGAGGGAGCAAGGCCGGAGATTGACAAAACAGATTTCTCGGTGCGTGTCTACGGTCAGAAAGTCAAATTCGACTATGCCTACATTATGCAGCACGGCAGACCGGGCGAGAATGGTCTGCTGCAAGGCTATCTGGAGATGCTCGGCATTCCTTTCAGCAGCTGCAGCGCTTTCGTGTCCGCAGTCACTTTTGACAAATATGCCTGCAAAAGCTATCTGAAGGATGTGGATTTCGTGAAGTGCGCTCCTGATTTCTTCTTCCGCAAAGGAATGGATCTGGGCGAGACTTCGGACAAGATCGTGAAGAAGCTGGGTCTTCCGGTGTTCGTGAAGCCTACTTCGGGCGGCTCCAGTTTCGGAATCACCAAGGTGTCCAAGAGAGAGGACTTGCCTGAGGCTCTGAAGTTCGCTTTGCCTGAGGGAGACACTGAGATCATCGAAAAGGCAATCTTGGGCAGGGAGTTCACTTGTGCGGCATTCTTCAACGGAACGGAGCTTCAGGCTCTGCCGGTGATCGAGATCGTGACGGAGAACGACTATTTCGACTATGACGCCAAGTACAACGGACATAGTCGCGAGCTTTGTCCGGCGCCTATTGTGACTGATCTCACTTCAGACATTCAGGAAGTGACTAAGAAGATATATTCACATCTCGGATGCGCGGGAGTGGTCAGGGTTGACTACATTCTCGCCGAGGACGGACTTTACTTCCTTGAAGTCAACACAATACCGGGAATGACCAGCGCTTCGCTCGTGCCTAAGATGGTGCGCACCGCGGGACTGGACATAACGGATTTTCTTTCTACTATTATCGAAAACAGTAAATAATGCTACTAGCCGAATTTATTAAAACAAATGTCGCCGCTCTCAAAGAACTGTATCCGGAAGCCGAGGCCAAATCAATAATCCTGATGCTTCTTGAGGCGAGAATAGGAACAAAAAGTTACACACCTATAGTTGAGCCTTCTTACGAGATTCCTTCGGATCGCCTCGCCGGTCTCGAAGCTGACGTGGCAAGGCTTGTCAAAGGAGAGCCGGTCCAATACGTGATCGGGACTATGGATTTCTGCGGATTCAAATTCAAAGTGGACAGTTCTGTGCTCATTCCGCGTCCCGAGACTGAGTTTCTCTGCAAGCAGGCCATCAAGACGGGCAGACAGGTTCAGAGGATGAGGACTGCTTACGGCAAGAGCGCCGAGCCTGTGAGGATTCTTGATCTGTGCACCGGTTCTGGCAACATCGCCTGGACTATGGCTTTGTCCATCCCAGGGGCAAAGGTTGTGGGTGTGGACATCAGCGATGATGCCCTGAACATTGCCAAGGGTCAGGATTTTGCGGATCTCATCAAGGAGAAGGAAGGTTTCGCCCCGATCTTTGTAAAGGCTGACGTTCTGGACGCTGAGCAGGCCTTTGATTATGGGGAGTTCGATCTGATTCTGAGCAATCCTCCTTACATCAAGAGTTCTGAGAAGGAGACTATGCGGAAGAACGTTCTTGAGTACGAGCCCCAGCTTGCTTTGTTCGTTCCTGATGACGATCCTCTTCTTTTCTATAGAGCAATCGCATTGTGGTCTAAGCGTTTTCTCGCCGAAGGCGGAAAAGGGCTTACTGAGATCAACGAGTCGTTAGGCCCTGACACTAAGGAGGTTTTCAAGTCCGAGGGCTTTTCCCAAAGCGACATTATGAAAGATTTTTTCGACAAAAATCGCTATATAATCTACTCTAAATAAGCAAGTTGCAACTTTTATCAAAACAAATCCGCTGAATTTGAAATTCAACGGATTTTTATTATTCTATTTGTACCGCAATTATTGTCAAGACGTTTGCCTTTAGGCGGCGTCACAAAAAAATAGGGAGGTATGAGTATGAAAAGATTTTTAGGTTTTTTTGCGGTTGTGATCTGTGTTACGCCATTATGCGCTGTGATGATTTGTTTGACGTCCCTTTTCGCAGGTTGTGAGGAAGTGGATGATGACATTGAGAAGCACAAAGGAGGGGATCCGGAGATTGTGCTTCTTTCGGATGTAGCCGAGATGATTTCGGAGTTGCCTGTTGGCGCGGAGCAGGTTGCCGAGGTCAATGATGCCGTCAATTCTTCGCTCGGCAACGGTTATGATCAGGAGTACACTATGGAGAGGCTTCTTTCTTGCCCCGGTTGCGGTGTGGGGGATTCAGAGACTAAGGCGGGAAAGAGTTATGAGCGTCCTATGATGAGTTTGATTAGGGATTATCTATCCAAAAAGTATCTTACCAAGGCGGGGGAGACTGATTTGGAGGCCGTTGAGGAGTATGTTGGGGCGTTGTCAGAGTCGGATGTGCAGATTTACTGGCCTTATTCCGAGACTTGGGACGGGAGTTCGCTTCCGATTGTGACTTTTGACCCGGGTGACGGCTCTCAGACTAATTTGGGCTACAAAATCACCGTGTCTGAACAGGGCGAAAGGGCGGTGCAGGAGATTGTGGTTGACGAGAGCGTGGCTGCCGAAAGGCCTGTATGGGTCGTGAACAGGAATGATGACAGCGGTCATCCCACCATTGAGATGCTGCGCAGAGAGAACCCGTCCTGGGGCACCGGAGGCGGTAGCCTTGTCGTAAACGCTCTCTCCCTCCCATGCTCACTTGCCTGCTCCGGCTCCGTTTCCGGCTCGGGCGGTCTTTCTTGCCGTGACTCCGTTTCCGGCTCGGGCGGTCTTTCTTGCCCGGGCTGTTTTTCTATTGTGGGTTCTCAGAATGGCCCGGAAGGCCTTTCGTCCGAACCTAACTCCGAGGATCCCCTGATTATGCTCGTGCTCAAGTCCCTGAAAATGAACCGCAACTACGATTCATGGTTTGCAGGGGCCTCCGAATTCTTCATCAAATGCGGCTCAGTCGAGGATTTCACCGCCAGCACAGAGGCCGAGCTGAAGCTATTTACCCCTGCGGTCACGGACCTAATGGTAGTAGTGAGGCGCAATCGCCGAGGCGTGGACGTCCCTTTGAACGTAGTGCTTGTCTCTGACTGGACCAGTCAGTTGGAAAGTTGCGCCTTTATGATCAACGAGGATGACGGCGGTGTCCAGACCAAGTGGGCCTGCTCGGCCACGGTCAAGATCAAGTCCCGTTCCTACGGCTTCGACATCTCTATCCCGTTGAATGTCCGTGACGACATAGTATGGCGAGGACAGCTCTCAAGAAAATACTTCGAGAAGTTCAACAATGTCTCAGGCCGTTTCGGCGGCGTCAATCTGACCTTCGGCATTGTCACAAAGTAGCACAACTTTCGCAATTGACTATTGTATGACATTTCGCAGGTGATTAGTTTGGAACATCTTCGTGGGGGGGGGGACGCTGGCCGCACCCAAGGGTATGCGCTATCATTCGACCTCGGTCGGCTGATGCAGACTTTTGTCAAAAGCCAAAGGCTCCTTTTAAAAAATGTATCCCAAGTATTGATAACACTTGAGTGTGGAATATTCGGTCATCGGGGTGCAAAACAGGGGGGGGTATTTGCACCCCGGCGGATGAAAAATCAGTGACCCGGGTGCAAAACAGAGGGTGTTTGCACCCCGCTTTGTCCTTCTTCGGATGTGACTGTCATTTCGCATTCGCGGCAGTGGAATTCGAGTTTAAGTTTTCGTCCGTTGTTGATCAGGAAGAGAGGACCGTTTTTCTCTTTCTTGTTGATTTTCGGGCAAAGGCCTAATTCGTGTCTGACACAGTATTTGGTGCGCATCAGTTCCGCAGCCTCTTTGTGAGAGATTTCGTAGGCGTCTTCTGTTGCCTTGAGGCCACTGTGTTGATAGATTTTTTCCACCGTACTATTAGCGATGTTGTCCTTGTAGGAAGTCGCCCTGCCTTTGACGGAGATGCCTGAAGCCGCCTTAGCAGTGACGACACTTCCTGACGCGGCCATATCCTTGACGGTTTCGTTAGCGGTGCCCTTTCCGGAGTTGTTCTCTATGGCGGTACAATCTGTGTCGGCTTTGTCTGCATCGGAGGCACTTGCCTCGGCGCTTCCGGAGCCTCTCTCCTTGATCGCCCGTTTCAGTGCCGGCATTTCGTCCAGGGCCGCAGCCAAGTCTCTTCTAAGCGCGTTTAGAAATGACGCGCTCATAATCCTTATGTTCCCTTCGGTTTGAAGATCTGACACTCGGAAGCGGTAGATGCCGCTTTTCTTCGAAAGCTGCTCTTTGACTATGTCTTTCATTCTGGATTCGTCTCGGGCCATCTCTGTCTCGAGTCTGACCTCTCGGCTCAGAGTCCTTCCGTCCTCCGTGGAGGCAGTGACTGACAACATTCCTGAATCCGTGCGGCTCATCGGGCTGCCGTTCATATATTCCCAATCGGTTGTGCAGACCTTCAGGTCCACATCAATTGTCCTGACACAACGTGAGGCCTCGAGCCTTTTTTCAAACATTGAGTCGAAGTTCCTGTAAAGTCTCGCGCCGGGACCGAGACCTTCCGGGCGTTTGCACGAGATCTCATCGCCCACGCACACGTCACCTCTGAATCCGTGTATTCGTGAATCGGCAGTCACGAAAGAGAAACCGTCACCGTTGTTGAACACAGTGCCCGCACTCTCAGTCCGCACTCTGATGTGAGACTCTCCGGCCCTCCCTGCCCTAACACTCAAAACAGTCCCCACGAACTCTCCCATCGACTTTGCCGCATCCATTGCCGCCCATTGCCCTCTTTCCCCGTCAATGAACAGACTCGTGTAGCTCCTGTTGAAAGTCTTCTCGGTGTCAGGAATGAAGCCGTCCATGACTTTTCCGAAAGACGCCCTTCTGAATTTGTCAGGAGCCTTTGAGACAATTTCGTCAAGGGCAAGGGAATAATCCCTTGTCACATTTTTGACGTAGGACTCGTTTTTTAGTCTGCCTTCAATTTTGAAAGAGCATATCCCGGCTTCCGCAAGTTCCGCAAGACGGGATTTGAGATTGAAGTCTTTCATTGACAGCAGAGCCTTGTTTTTGACCAGCACTTTGCCATTGCCGTCGGTAAGGTCGTAAAGCGATCTGCAAGCCTGAATGCATGCTCCTCTGTTGGCACTTCTTCCTGCAAGATACTCGGACAGATAGCATTGTCCGCTGTAGCACACGCACAGTGCTCCGTGCACGAAAAACTCCAGCTCGCAGCTCACTGCGGCCCGGATAGCCCTTACCTGTTCCAATGACAATTCTCTTTCCAGAACAAGCCTTGTGAATCCCAGACTTTCGTAGAAAAGCGCTTTCTCGGGAGTCCTTATTGCACATTGAGTCGAGGCGTGAAGGGGAATCCTCAATCCGGCCTTCGTAAGAGAGAGGTCCTGAACTATCAGTGCGTCGGCACCTGCCTCTTCGCACGCCTTCGCCAAATCAAAGGCCTTCTCAATCTCGTCTTCGTACAGAATTGTGTTCAGTGTTACGAAAATTCTCGCTCCGAATCTGTGGGCATACGAGCATATCTTCCGTATGTCCTCCACGGAATTGCCAGCCGCCTGTCTTGCCCCAAACAGAGGACCTGCCATATAAACTGCATCGGCACCGCAGTCTATGGCTGCGATGCCGATGTCTAAATTCTTCGCCGGAGCGAGAAGTTCAAGATCAGTCATTATTTGCTGAGAGCGTCAACCATCTGCTTAGCGGTTGCTCCGAACTTGGCGTCACTCAAGATCTTCTTGTAGTTCTCGATAGCTTTTGCCTTGTTGCCTGCCTGCTGGTAAAGGGCAGCGACAGTGTAGGTGATTGCTGAAGCGTTCTTTGAGGTAGGTTTCAGCGAGACATATTTCTCGAAAGCCTCGATTGCGTTGCTGTTCTTGCCGAGTTTCTGATTAGCCTGTCCGATGATAAGGTAAGACTGAGCGTCATCCTCGTAAGTGTTGCCTGTCTCGGCCGATGTGATGGCCTGAGCGTATTTGCCTGCCTTGAGTTCAGACACGGCTTTCTTAAGATAGACATTGGCGATCTGTCCTTTTGCTATGTCCATCTGGCCGTTGTAAGCGGCGTGCTTGTAAGCATCGATTGCTCCGTCAGCGTCTCCCAAGCCTGTTAGAGCCTGTCCGAGACGGATGGCTGCATTGGCATTGGTAGTGTCAGCGGCGAGAACTTCTTTGAAGATTTTGGCGGCCTCTGTGAAATTCTTTGCTGTGAGAGCCGTGTTTCCGGCATTCATCGAATCGAGAGTCTTCATCTGAGAAAGCAGTTCATTCGCCTCTTTCTCGACGTCAGCTACACCATATTCTTTGGCTGTTTTCGCAGCTTCCTGAACTTTGGCGATTGCTCCGTTAATATCCTTGTTGTTGAAAAGTTCCTTGCCTATCGAAAGAATGACACCCGGAATCGCGTTTTTGCAGTTGCCAACCAATTCTTCTCCTTCCGCCCCACAAGCTTGTCCCAAAGTCAGAGCCTGCTGAAAGTAATTCAGTGCGGAGGTTTTGTCACCTGCCATAAGGGAGGAGGCACCGTTGTTGTAGGTTTCTACTGCTTGTGATAAGTCCTGAGCGGACAACATTGCGGCTGACATCATAACTGCCGCGATAATCATAAAAAATTTCTTCATTTTTAAATATAATGTTTTTGTGTTTCACATTTCTTAGCACGATAAATGCAAAAATAGCAAATATTTATTTTATTTTTGTACTCAAATGGTAAAAGTTGTTTTTAGACATAGGATGTTATTGCTTGTGTTGGCGTTGTTGTCTCCAATAATGATGCCAGCTCAGTCTTTGCCTGCTCTTAAGCAGGCGTCGGAAATCACGTCCGGAGTGCTTCCCAATGGTGTCGCCTATTACCTTGTGACGAACTCCGTGTCCAAGAATCTTTCTGACGTGGCAGTGGTGAGGAAAAGGGCCGATCATTCCGAGGCAAGAAAAGAGATAGCGTATCTGCCGCATTTTACTTCCATCCCGCCTTTCCGTTTTCTCGCCGACAAGGGAGTGGACTACGGCAAAGACGGTTACATCTATTCGGACGAGGTGTCGACAGTTTTTAGTTTTCGCAACATTCTGTTGAATGACAAGGATATAGCCGATTCCACAATGATGATGGTTTTCGACATCGTCTCTTCTTCTCAGGCGGATCAGGCTGTGGTGGTGTCCGGGGATTTCGACAAAGCTCAGATTCTCGAGAGACTGAAATTGTTCTCGATGACCGTGCCACACAGACTGGGCATCAATTATGAGTACGAATATATATGGGAGCCTCGCGAGAGAGCAGAGTATATTATGGAAGGTTCGGATTATGACTCCGTTTCCTCTCTTACTGCTGTCTATTCGACCCCGAGGACGCCTAAGGAATATATGGGCACAATGCAGCCGCTCGTAAGCCGTATGTTCGCCGAGGAAATAGGGTCCATTGTGAAGCAGAGGCTTTACAACAGTCTGAGGCTCAGCAGGGTACCTGCCGCAAAGATAGATTTTGACTACAAGAGCAGTGCTGCGGGGCCGTCTGACGAGAGGTATGCCTTCACCATATTCACGGATTCCGACCACATAACTCAGGCAGATTCGGTGATGGCCTCGGTCTTGTCGGTGATCGATTCCAGAGGAGTCTCGCTCCCTGAGTACAAGGACGCCCGTAATCAGCACGTTTCCAATGTACTTCGTTCTTCCTCCGATCTGATTACCAATGACTATTATGTCCGCAAATGCGGTGCTTCATTCATATATGGCGCCGATTTAGCCTCGCTAAGCACTCAGACTGAGTTTTTCGTGAGCAGGGATCTTGCCGACACTACCGAATTGAGAATGTTCAACAGATTCGTGAAGGCGCTTTTCGACAAAGAGAAGAACTTGACTGTCAAGGTGTCTTCCGCTTTTTCTCCGTCCGAGACCGTGCTTCGGAACGTGTTCAACTCGGCGTGGGACAAGAGCGCCGAGGACATGACGGACTACCGTTATCTGGTCAATTATGGCGACACTCTGACTTTGAAGGGGCGTCAGTCCAAGGTGAAGCTGAAAGTCGTCAAATCAGAATATGTCTCCGGAGGCGAACTTTGGACTTTTTCCAACGGAGTGAAGGTGGTGTTCAAGAACACGGGCAAAGGGGATTCTTTCAATTACGGGTTTATGGTCAAAGGAGGCTACGACCGCGTTCCCGGCCTTAAGAAGGGCGAAGGTGCTTTCGTGTCCGATCTTCTGAATCTGTACGATGTGTCCGGACTTCATTATCGTGATTTCTCCAATATGCTGGAGGCCAATGGCATATCAATGACTCCTTCCGTGTCATTGTCGGATTTGCGATTGACCGGCAAGGCTCCGTCCTACAAGTTGGAATTGCTTCTGAAGTCTCTGCTTTCGGTTGCTAATGACAGGAGGCTGAACCCTCAGGCTTACAAGTACTATGTGAGCAACGAGCGTCTTCGTCTTGAGATGGCGGAGGGAAGCAATGCTGCGATGAGCGCTATTATGGACACAATAGTGCGTCCTGATTTTCGCTTTTCTTCCGAGAAACTCTCATCGTCTCTCAGCGACGATCTCTATCTTAAGGCTGACAAGTATTTCAACGAGCAGTTCTCCAAGATTGATGACGGGGTGATTGTGATTATCGGTAATATGGATGCTGAAAGGACAAAAAAACTGCTTTCCAGATATTTAGGAGGCTTCAGGACCGAGACAAGCTACAACCTCAGTTCGCCTATCCTCTATGATATGACATCAGGAGGAATAATGTACACTACGATTGGTGACGAACAGCATGTAGACTTGCTGATGACCGCCCGTATCCCGTACAGCTCCAACAATTTCTTTGCGGCCAGGATTGCGGGATATGTGATTGACAAGGCTCTTGTGGCTGCGTTGGCCGACACGGGGATGTACTCGGAGTGCGAGAGTGTGTTCGAGACTCAGCCTCAGGATTGTTTCGTGTTCAAGATTTTCTGCTCTCCCTGCGATCCTCGCGGACTTCCTGCCACGGTCTCTCGCAAAGACGCCGTCTCCGTGCTGCAGAAGATAAGGGTTACGATTGACGACCTCGCTTCAAAGGAACTGAGCGGGGCCAAACTCGCTTTCATCAAGAAGGGGCTTCTGAACAATCTGTCTTCTCAGGCTTCCGACCCGGAATGGATCACCGGTGCGGTGCTTCTGAAGTACTCGGAAGGCAAGGATCTGGTGACGAAGTATCAGGAGAAGATCAATTCCGTCACATCAGCAAAAATCAAGGAAATAATCTCCGAACTCAATAACGGAAGTAAAGTTGAATATCTGGTTTATGAGGAATAATAAATTCGGTTCTATATTGCAGATCGGCGATTGCCTTGTGTCAGAGGACGTGCTGACTGAGTATTTCTGCTGTGATTATGCCAAATGCAAAGGTGCGTGCTGCATTGTTGGGGACAGCGGGGCTCCGGTTGATGAGGAGGAAATCGATGAGATTGAGACCGCGTATCCCGTGTTTTCCCGTCTTATGAGGAAGGAAGGCAAGGACGCCGTGTCCCAAAACGGTTTTTTCGAGGTGGACAGAGACAATGACATCGTGACTCCTCTTGTGGAGGGCAGCGAGGAATGCGCCTATTCTCACTTCGATCCGGACGGAAGCTGCTTCTGCTCCATTGAGAGATGTTTTCTAAACGGGGAATGCAAATTCAGGAAGCCCATATCCTGTTGGCTCTATCCTATCAGAATCACTGATCTCGGCGGCGGGAGGCTTGCCCTCAATGTTCACCGGTGGGACATCTGCAAGGATGCTTTCGAGCTGGGCAGACAAAAAGAGATTCGCGTTTTCGAATTCTTGCGCGAACCTCTCATAGCACGTTTCGGTGAGGACTTTTACTCGGCGTTGTCCGCCGCCTCATCCAGCAGTTTCTTCGCTGCCTCGTAGTCGGCGGCGTTGACTTTCAATTCAACGGAATCGGTGAAGCTCAGATTCGGATAAGACGAAACTTCTCCGAACACTGCGGCCGGAATCCCGTTTTCGCGAAGCATACCTTCTGCGATATGCGCGCTGACTGCGTCATAGTACTTGGCAACAGTCTTCAATTCTCCATCTACCATATTGTGATTGTTTAAGCGGCGTCAGTGTCGTCCGGGTTCCTGAATTTGTACTCAAGACCTCTGATCACCCTGACTATGTCTTTGTTCGGGCCTTCTATTACGAATCCGCCGAGATTTCTTGTGAACGTGAGGCGGTCTTCATAGGTGCGCATTATTTTGTTCAGCACTGCTCTGAGGCGGAAAGTCAAGTTCTCACCGTCCTCGCTTTCAAGCTTGTAGCC
>Ga0172378_10002226_pt1 | contig 18089 bp, 15 predicted proteins | sample GrowelOW332metaG_FD_119755 | JGI IMG/M metagenome (GOLD analysis project Ga0172378, IMG submission 119755) | Groundwater microbial communities from an aquifer near a municipal landfill in Southern Ontario, Canada - Pumphouse #3_1 metaG | ecosystem: Environmental > Aquatic > Deep subsurface >... | reverse complement strand
CATAATATTCGCTGTAACGCCATTTGTCCTGGTGGCATTGTAACTGATATTGGCTCTGGAGAATTCATGAAATCCGTTAATCAACAAGGTATGGCCATGGCCTCTGCAGGGATAGGCGCTAATCCAAGAATGGGTCTAGGCTCAGAAATCGCCTCTGTTGCTGTAATGCTTGCTTCTGATGCGGCCTCTTATATCAATGGGCAATGTATTGCTGTAGACGGTGGCTTTACCGCCTATTAAAAAATGTTCATTTTGCCTAAAAGAGACCTACTATTAGGTCTCTTTTTTCTATTTTGGTAATTCTATGAATACAGCTCTTATTTTTGCCGGTGGTTCTGGCATACGAATGAATGTGAAAGCGAAGCCTAAACAGTTTTTAGAACTAAATGGCCGGGCTATTATCATTCATACTCTTGAGTATTTTGAAAATCACCCAGAAATTGATTCTATATGTATCGTAATCATAGAAAGCTGGATTGATTATCTTAAAGAATTATTAGAGCGCTATTCAATTAAAAAAGTCAAATGGGTTGTTGCTGGTGGGATCACAGGACAAGAATCCATTTTTAATGGCCTTCAGGCTATTTATAAAGACTGTGATCACCCCGAAGACTGTGTCGTTCTTATACATGATGGAGTTCGCCCTCTGATTAACGATACACTTATTTCCGATAACATTGCTAGCGTTCGGAAATTTGGGTCTGCTATTACTGTTTCTCCTGTGATTGAAACGATTGTTACCGCAAATGAAAACAATCAAATTCAAAGCGTAACAGATAGAAAGCTCTGTATGCATGCTAGAGCACCTCAAAGTTTTATTTTAAAAGATATTTATACAGCCCATCTAAAAGCCATTGATGAAAATATTCATGACATGATCGATTCAGCTAGCCTCATGAAATATTATAGATACAAACTTTATACTGTTGATGGCCCTGTAGAAAACATTAAAATCACAACACCTATGGATTATTATTTATTCCGAGCCATTTACGAGGCAAGAGAAAACTCCCAAATATTTGGGATATAAATAAATCATTTATCCGTCAGAAGTGCTGACAGAATGTAACGATAAATCAATCTTAACTTCCAGAAAAATTAACACTAACAGCGCAGTTTGAAGACCCGTTTGAGGAATTCTTGAAAATTTTCAAGGGAATCTCTTGCAATGGGTCTTTTTCTTTACTAAATTACAGTCCTAAATAGGACTGTTTTTCGAGAAAGAAGGTAAAATGCATCCAGATGTACATATCGACATTCCAAAAGTTCCTGGGCTCATTACGAAGAAAATCGTAAAGGGCGTTACCTACATGTACTATGAATATGGACGCACATATTCGAAGGAAAAGAAGTACACTTCAGTACAACGGGCTTGCATCGGCAAGGTTGATGCGGACGGAAAACTGATCCCCAATGCGAACTGTCGAAAATATCTCCCGCAGTTCTTGCCGGGTGAATCTCAGCGCGAGCGTGTCAGCAGCTGTTTGCGGACTGGTGCGTTTTTGGTCCTACGTAGACTGGCTGATGAAAAAATGCTGGCTGATTGCCTGCTGCGCCCCTTTACTCCGAAGGACGCGGCACTTGTTCTTGACATCGCACTTTACTCGCTGATTACCGAAGGCAACACGGCGCAACATTACCCCGACTATACCTACAACCACCCCGTCTTTACGGAGGGAATGCGGCGTTACTCGGATTCGAAAATTTCCGAATTTCTTCAGTCGATGAAGCCAGAGCAGATTAACGGCTTTCTGCACGTGTGGAACCTGTACCGCGAAAAGTCCGACAGGATCTATATTAGTTACGATTCTACGAACAAGAATTGTCAGGCCGGTGACATTGCCATGGTGGAATACGGCCATGCCAAGGATAACCAGAGCCGCCCGATTTTCAATTACGCGATTGCGTTCGACCAAACCAACAGCGAGCCGCTGTTTTATGAGGAATATCCCGGCAGCATCGTTGATGTTTCGCAACTGCAGTTCATGCTGTCGAAGGCCGAAGGGTATGACTATCGCAACGTGGGCGTAATCCTTGACCGTGGTTACTTTAGCCGTGCAAACATCGCCTACATGGACGACCATGGGATTGAATTTGTCATCATGGCGAAGGGGTTAACCCGCCTCGCAAGGGAACTGGTGGAAAGTGCACGCGGAACGTTCGAGGATGAACGAGATTGCTTCGTGCGGGAATACAAGGTCTACGGCACAACGGTCAAGCGGAAACTCCATGAAGACGGTTCTCGCGAGCGCTACTTCCATATTTTTTACGGCAACGAGCGGCAGGCCCATGAACGCACGACGCTTGAGGATAAACTGGAAAAACTGAACCGCTATCTGGAAGGCCTTGAAAATACCGAAGCGCAGATTCCCGATGTGGTGAACGAGTTCTTCGAACTTGTCTATGACAAGAAAGGAGCCTTCCTTTATGCCAATGAGAAAAAGGATGTGATTAAACGCGAGCTCCGCCTATGCGGTTACTTTGTCCTGATTACGTCGGAGGAAATGACTGCGGTTGAAGCCTTGCGCCTTTACAAGGGACGAGACGCGACGGAAAAGCTTTTCCGCGGGGACAAGAGCTATCTCGGCAACGCAAGCTTACGCGTATGCAGCGAGGCTGCCGCCTCTGCGAAAATTTTCATCGAGTTCGTTGCACTCATCATTCGCAACAGGCTTCACAACTACCTGAGTAACGCGAAACTGAAGAACGAGAAGAAGTCGAACTACATGAACGTCCCATCAGCCATCCGTGAACTCGAAAAGATCGAGATGATCCGCCGTGGAGACGGAATCTACACACTGGACCATGCTGTTACCGCGACGCAGAAGGAAATCTTGCGGACCATGGGCCTTGACGAAAAGTTCATTCTCAATGAGGTTGACGAACTTTCAAGGGCAATCCTGAAAGTCGAAAGCGAGGCGGTAAAAAATGGTGAAGGTTAGAAAGAAGCGCAGCGCGGTTTCCATCGACAGCAAAATTGCAAAGGCGAAAGTAAAACTTGAGAAAGCACGTTCCCGTTGTGAAAAGCTCGAAAACGAGTTCAAGGGACTGCTGGACAAACGTGATAAGTTACGGCTGGAACAACTTTCCGTGGCAATGAAGAACAGCGACAGGACCTTCGAGGAAATCCTGAACTTCATCCGAAAATAGAACGCAAGTTTAGACAGGAAAATAGCATCGGTGCGAAGAATCGCTCCGGTGTTTCGCCGTATTTTAAAAGTGCGTTTTTAGTGTTAAAAATGGCGGAAGTTGAGAATCAAAGACCTTTCGCAAATTTATAACACAAATCAAGCATCTTTTCTTTTAATGTTATATGACTATTCTTATTTTTTATAGTAGTCGATAATGATATTAGTTTCTCTTTATCTATTATCTTCTTTATTTCATCATCTGTAGCAAAAACTCCTTTAGATGTCCATCGAAGAGTTCGAACAAATTCAATCAAACCATCAAAACGACCAGCACTTCGCAAAGGGTTGTTATACGACTCTAAATTATCTGATGAAATAAATAAAACAGGCGTTTCAACTCCAAGACAAGGTAATGCACAATGTAATCGACTTGTAATTACCATTTTTGCTTTTGCATATCGAAAAACAAGATCCCTAGCTAAATCCATCATTTTTTTTGTAGAAGGATAGTCTTCCTGCTTTATTTTATGAGAGAGAAAAATTGAATTTAATAATAGCTTAAGATCAAATGCCTTTGTATATGTTGCAATAAAAGATCCTACTTGCATTCTTCGATCTAATACTGGACTAATTTTTTTATAAAAATTTGAAGAAAATTCATATGAAAACTTCGGCATTAATTCATTAATTTGCTTATGGAAACGAATCAATCGATAAAAATCTTTAGCTACCTTTTTTAGCCCTTTTAAGGAAAAAAGATCTTTTTTACAACGTATTCCAACTTCATAATAAGGATCCACAAAAATTATTTCATTTGTTTTATCTGAAGAACAATATTTTTCCCCCAAACACAAAGTCAAACATCCAGAAAAATAACAAGAAATACCTTTTTCTTTCAAAATACATTGAGTATTTAAATCTCGACATCCAATAGGAGAGTTTTTTTGAAGATAATCAATACTTTCCTTCGTAAGCATTTGAGATGCCACTTTTGGAGATATATGCATTGAAATAAGCAATGGAATTATATCTGACGAAGGAGGCCACATAGATGGATTCTTCATAAACCAAGCATTCATTATAACTTTACATGGTTTCTCAGATTGAAAAGCCTTTAGTTCTTCTCTTTCGACCCAAACATCTATTTTAGAGAAAAATTGTTCAGAAGCAAGACTCTGAATATAATCGCCAATATTTTTTTCTTTTGCTGTACCCTGACAAATCAATAATCCATTTTTCATTATTTCACCATTTTGCTTTTTTTAACATTTACAATACTTTTCAATTTATCTTGAAAGACCTTATATTCATCTGTTTTAAAATACCTTAAAAAATAAATAGCATTAACAATAAGAGTTACTATTAATAACTTAACCACCCATGTTAAAACAGATACTGATTCAATGTTTTTTAGAATTAAATAAATAATCCATGTCACAAAAAGCATCAATAAAAAATTAAAGAAATAATCTAGATAATACGAAAAAACCTTTTTATTAAAAAAAGACTTAAACAAAATGTTTGGTTCATACCAAAAATACGTACTAAATTTTGAAATAACTGAAGCAAATATGATACCTGATAAGCCAAAATTTTTAGCTCCAAGAATAGAAAGGACTAAATTTAAAACAGCAGTGAAAAGCATAATGTATTTTATTTGACGATACATACCCGTGCCTTCTCGGAAAGCCCAAATAGGACGCATACAAATAGAGAAAAATGTGTTTAACACAATAGCCAAGAGTGTAATATTATCCAATTGATATTTTTGCCCTATCCATAATTGGATAAAATCTTGAGTTAAAAGCAACAAACCGATGGAAAAGAATCCACTCATCCAAAAACTAAGCATTTGCATTGTTTTAAAAACGGCATAATTTTTTTTTGCTCCTGACGTTGCTATCAAATTACCAATACTTGGAGTCAATGCATTAAATAATAAAGCGACAAAAATGATAATATTATGAGTAATTGTATAATAATTGGAATAGAAGCCAACGTAAACAGTTCCCACAAACATTGAAATAATAATATTTTCTGTTCCATTTAAAAAGCTAGTCGCAATCTTATATATAAAAATAGAAGAAATGTTTGAAAAAACAGCTTTTCTATCTTCAACAGATAAAGGCTCTTTTGCATTTATAAAAGGATACTGTTTATTGGCTATATGAGAAACAACTAAATTATGAAAGAGTGTCCCTACAACATCCAAAAGAATATAAACTAAAAAACTACCTAATGTTAAGATGCTAATGATTTTTAGAACGACCCTAACAATATTCATTACAACATCAACTCGATTCACCAAATAATTCTTTTGATCTGCTTTAATTATTGAAGATTTATAAACAAATAAATATGAAATAACCGTATTAGATAAGAAAACAATATAATACAAGTGAATATATGGAATTGGCGTTTCTAATGTAATAATATGATGTAAAAATGGTGTTAATGATAAACCAATAATCGCTATCACCAAAGCTATATAATAATAAACTTTTTTATAATAATTTAATAAAGCAGCTGTTTTTTTTGAATCATTATTCGCAATTGGCTTATAAAGGCTAACATTCATAGCTGAGCCTAATCCAAGATCAGCCATAGATAAAAGAGTTAGAATATTTGCAAATAATCCATGAATACCTAGATATTCAACACCTATTATATCAATAAAAAATTTACGACTAATAAAAGTTAAACATAAAATACAAAACTTATTTAATATTGCTGAGATAGCATTTTTACTTGCATTAACTGATCTACTACTTTTATTAAAACTCATATTTCTTTTTTTATTAGGTATTGATTTATAAAGTGTTCTAAATAATAAATCGTTGTTTTAGAGAAAGACTCTTGATCTATTTTTGAATATCCTTCTTCTATTGCTTTATTTAATACTTCCATAATAGCAGAAACATTAAAATTATGCTTTTCAATAAATCGTTCTGGATATCCGATCATTTCACCAAACATTTTCTGTTTATTATTCCACACAAGTCCTATACTTGAAATGCCATAGGAATAGGCAATTATACTTGCATGAAGTCGTCCCACGATAATTCCATCAAAACTAGAAATAATATCAACAAGATCATTTGTAGTTTTTGGGCATGGGACCAAATAATCATTAATTTTTGAATCTGGTATTCCCATGTATTCCAATAAATCAAGACCAAATTGGTAATCAGCTTTTAATCCATTACAGAAAATTTTGCATTCGTAATTACTATTTTTTAGTGCATCAAAAAGACTTTTCCATAAAAGAAGCATATCTTTTTTTGAAAAGGAAATATTATTATTGATAAATAAGTTTTCTCTTACAACACCAAGTCCAATGACTTTAGGATTATTTCTTTTTATATGTTTAGGAATCAACTTACTGATACCGTAAACAGGATCAGCCACTTTCGCCGTAGGAATATCCAGACAATAATGTTTTTGTAACAAATCCAAATCATCCCGAGTCGTGATCATTTTTACACATTTTTGCTGCAATGCTTTACGCAAAAGTAAACAATCCTTATTAAACTGATTATAACCTTCAATTCCAACAGCTGAAAACATCACCGGAATATTATTTTTATTCGTCACTTTTAAAATTTCATTTATGTACAAATGGAAATACTGATACTGATATTTTATAATTCCTCCACCAACAAAGATTACGGCAAGAGTATTAGAGTCGAGAAATAACTTATTGTTTTTTCTTGCTGAATTTACAGCAACATACCTTTTTAAGAATTTTTGTACGCGTTTCGATTTTTTAAAAATCTTTCTTGTAATTCTAAACGCATATGACTGCTTAATTTTTTTTTCTATGGCATTACTATTGACGCCGTCACGGCCAGTCATATCCATCATGCGAATATCAATATTATTTATTTGATGTTGAATAAAAATTTGATCTATATAAAATCGTGTGGCATGAAAAATGGCTTGATCACCTAAATTCGTATCATACAAAAGACCTACTAAAACAATATTTTTTTTCATTTATGACCTTACATACTCTTTATCATTTCAGTAAACATACCAATCAAATCTTTTGTTGGCATCCAACCCAGTTTACGTATTTTCGCTGTTTCTAAATTCATTTTTAAAATAGGAGCATAACCAAATTTAGAAGAATTCTCTTCTTGAATGATTACTTTTATTTTATTTGAAGCACATTTTTCAGCAACCAAATTTGCCATTTCAAAAATAGAACAATAAGTACTTTCATTAGCAGCATTGTAAGCGTGTCCATCTTCTCCATTCAAAAGGACACTTAAAATGGCAGTCACAGCATCTATCGTATATAAATAACTCCGCTTTGTTTCTCCTTTCGTATGCAATACAATATCTCTATTTTCAATAGCAGCTCTTGCAAAGTCAGCGAAAACTCGTCCGTCATTATAATTCACACCTGGACCAAATGTCTGAGTTAAACGAATTACTTTTGCAGGCACATTATATTCTGAACAGAAAGAGGCGCACAAAGATTCACACATCCGTTTACTTTCTGGATAAGAAGAACGTACAGCCATGGTATTCAAATTTGTCGCATGATTTTCATTTATTTTTTCATCAGACTCTGGCGCCCCATAAACCTCCATACTAGAAAGATAAACAAAAGATTTCACTTTTTTTTCTTTCGCTAAATTCAACATGTTATTCGTTCCCTGAATAGCAGTCATTATAGTTTCTACAGGTTCATTCACAAAAGCACTACTAGCAGTCTGACTTGCTCCATGAACAATAAAATCAATGTTAAAATCCATCGAAAGACAATCTTCCACATTCGAATGAATAAAACGAATCGTCTCCTGATCACCAAACATTTCTTTGGCCTTCTCAATATTTCTAACAAGAGCTAAAATCTTAGGAGGGTTATCAGTCTTTTTCCCTAATTTCAAAAGAAATTGAATTAAACTAAATCCAATTAATCCTGTTGCACCTGTTACAAGAATTATTTTTCCAGAAATAGCTGATAAACAGTTAATATGCTTATCCAGTATTAGATCTATTTCTCTATCAAGAATATCTTTTTTTTTCATTTTCTAAAATTCCATTTTCACTTTATCTAATGATAAAATATAAATAAAGATCTTTATTCTCTTCCCGTTGTTTTTTTTTCTATTCAAAAAGTGTTTTTATTGTGAAAGAGAAATGAATTATAACAGGATTATTTTTATAATTAGAGCAATGTCAAAGTTATATCATCGAGCCATTACTTACGGAACATTTGACCTCTTTCATATTGGTCATTTAAAACTATTAAACCGAATAGCATCTCTTGCTGACGAAGTCATCGTTGCGGTTTCTTCAGATGAGTTTAACGCTCTAAAAAACAAAAAATGCACAATACCCTTTGAACAACGCAGCGAAATTGTAGCAGCTCTTCGTGTGGTTACAAAAGTAATCAAAGAAGATAATTGGGAGCAAAAAGTCACTGATATTCAAAATGAGAAATGTGATCTTTTTGTAATGGGTGACGATTGGAAAGGTAAATTTGATTTTCTAAAATCATACTGTGAGGTCATTTATTTACCTCGTACTGAAGGGATTAGTACAACCGAAATAAAAGGGATACTCAAAGAATAATGTCAGATATTAAAATTTCTGTAGCAATGACTACATATAACGGTGATAAATATTTACAACCTTTACTTGATAGTCTTTTTTCTCAAACCGTTTTACCTAACGAAGTTATTATTGTCGATGATTGTTCCTCTGATAACACTCTTAAAATAATAAATGAATATAAATGCAAATACCCTATAAAATGCTTTGTAAACGAACAAAATTTAGGGGTAAATAAAAACTTCGAAAAGTCGGTATCCTTTTGTTCTGGAGATTACATTTTATTATGCGATCAAGATGACGTATGGCTTCCGAATAATATTGAGACTAAAATCAACATACTCGAAAGTATGCCAAAAGATATACCGGCTTTTATTGGTTCTCCATCTATTTTAGTGAACAATAATTTTGATAAAATAATTTCCTTTGGAACAAAGAAAAATACATTTGATTATTTAACAGTCTGGTTTACTCCTTTTCAAGGTGCTACAATTGCTATAAATCGTCAATTAGCATCTTTATTAGGTGAATGGCCCAATAATTTTAAAACTCTACCTTATGATAGCTTTATTCGTTATGTAGGTGTATTAACAGGCAATGTTTGCGGCATCGCTGAGCCATTAATGTATTATCGATACCACGAAAATAATGCCGAACTAAAGATTAACAAGAAACTAATCGTTTTTAAGAAAAGCATTGTTGTTCTAATGATGCAACAAGCTTTACTGGTTAAGCGAATTAAAGACACTAAATGGGTTATGGAACGAATTCCTTGTTCCAAACTAATAGAGTCTCGTACAATTCTTTTTTCAAAAATTATTGATTGCGTTAAAGCGAATAAAATTTCTTGGTTTAAGTTTTTTTGTATTAAAGAAATTTCTTTTTCAAAAAAAATATACACTTGGTGTGGGTCTACTTTACGAAAATTAAAAAACACATTTAAATCTTCAATTCTAAGTAAATTTAAATAGTTCTTATTTTAAGTCCACCTGTACAAAGATTGGATGATGATCCGAAGGCATCCGCATCACTTCACCATCCCAATATGTCATATTCAAAACACCATAACGAAGAATACTCATTACTCCATTATAAATCACATGATCAATCATGTTTTTGCCTATTTTTTCGTACTTATAATGATTGAAAGAACCCTCAGGAGCATAAACATATTTTGCTGAATCCATGGCAAAAAAAGCATTTCCACTATTCTCTATTGTTTTTAATGCTTTTTGATGACGATGAGCATTAAGATCTCCAAGATAAAACCAAGGATAATCACCAGCGATTTCAGGTGCTTTTTTTAATAATTGTAAAGCGCTATAATTTCGAGCTTCTGCTATTTTATGATGCCAATGAGAATTAAAGACATAAAAAATCTTATTCGATCCTTTTCTAACCATTTTTTGCCATACGCAAGTACGATGATCTCGTGCATACGTGGTTTGATTTTCAGAATCTGCTGTCTCTGAAACCCAAAAAAAACCACTGTCTAAAACATCAAAAAGTTGGCGCTTATAAAAAATGGCATTTCCACTTTGTGGATAGGGAGCATAATAAGAATAGCCATCAAGAAAATAATTCAAATCCTTCGTCTGAGCAGAATCCACTTCTTGAATACCAATAACATCAAAGTCCGTAAAAAGTATTATTTTCGATATTTGTGGAACTCTTTTACTCCACGCATCCCCAGCCAAAGAGTCTTTTTTTTCCACAAAGCGAACATTCCACGAACCTAAGCGGAGATCCTCCCCAAATAAAAGATTTGCACAAAAACAAACAACTAATAAAACAGCTTTTTTTACATACATATTCTTCACACCTACCTTTTATTCACGTAATAATAAATATTTCATAATAAAAAAAACAACAGATTAAAGCGCAAAGCGTTGATTCCCTTGGTAAAGGATTTATATATTTCTATCTATTGGTCAATTAATGAGATACATCTTTCTAATTCTTTTCTTTGTATTAATTTTTGGTAAGGTACGCTTTTTACAAGAAACCTTTAATTTTGGTGGTGAAGTAGCAAACATACCCCCAAAAATATTTCTTTTGGTAATGATTTTTGGAGCCATATTAAAATTAATCTATAAAAAAGCTCCATTTCGTTTATTTAATGTTGAAAAAATAATGCTTTTATGTTTCGGATGTTTTATCATCTGTGGCTATTTAGGAACTCTTCTTTTTGATTATCAACCGCAAATTTACCCTCAGTTAATGGATGTATTGAATTACAGCTCATTCTTTCTTGGATTTTATTCCTTCATTTATTTTTTCAAAGATATCGACAAAAGTCGAATTCAGAACTGGCATTCCCATTGTGTTACTGCCGCAAAAATTTTAACTCTTGCCATGCTTTTGTTCTGGTTACTAGAACAAACCTTTGATCTAGGAATGACATCTAGAGATTCTGCAAATCGACTTCTTCCCCCATACCAGTTTATCTTTTATCACGGCACCTATTTTATAACAGTCACTACGTTCTTGTTTATAATTCTATTTAAGGAACGTAAATTTTATATTCTAATTCTCTGCCTTTTATGTCTACTTTCAGCTCGAGATCGAGGTTATTTTTTCTTAATACTCTTCTTGTCGTTTGGTTTTCTTGCACGGTATAATGTACTTAACTTCAAGTTTTTAGTTCCATTAATACTCATAGTCGGCATTAGTGCTCTAGCGATCTCCTATCAAAAGATCTTATATTACACGGATGAAGACTCTATTCGTGCCACCTTCTACGTAGTCGCCGTTCTTCTTGCAATCAAACATTTTCCATTGGGTGCAGGTTGGTGTACCATCGGCACATGGAATGCTTATCGCTATAACTCTCCTATTTTTGATATTTACTACAATTTCTTCGTTTGGATTGAAGATCGAGACACGGTTTATGCAGATTCAGGCTTTTCTTCGATTATAGGTCAAACAGGTTTTTTGGGAATGCTATTTTATGTCCTTTTTATGATATTTTTATTTCTATCAATGTATAAACGATTCCAACATAACACATTTCTTCTACGCGTGATATCTTGCTGGATTATTTTTAATATGGTTAGTTTTTTTGTCAGCGATTCAATGATCTCCAATTTTTTCATCACGAGCTCATTTTTCATAGCAATTCTTTATTTGCAAAACCAAAAAGAAGAAAATGATGAAGAACCGATCAAAGAAGAAATTGGTTGTGAAAAAGAATTAAACTAAATTGGATTCATGGCCTTCTGATATATCCCATGCTTCCAAGCCATGATTTTTACGTTTTTCCTCTGGAGGAAGCGTCATATAATCCTTATATAGATTTCTTAAATACTTATCATAGCCAACAGGAACGTTATAGCATTTCCCCTCAAAAAGCATTTCACAGGACTGTTCTAGGTCTTCACGAAGCATCCGTTCTTGAGGCCCATAGCCCCAATTAATTCCACCAATATAAGGTCCTTTTTCATATTTTCTAATTTTTGAAATTCGATCAATTATAGCAGAGAAAAGTGTATTCACTTTTTCAGGACTTATACCAAAAAGCTTAAAAAAGAATAATAAGATACCACCAAAAAAACCTGTTTTTGGCCTGAAGCCAAAATAAATTCCCTTACGCAAAAACCTAACTATTTTATAATGCCATTTATTCAAAAAATTATTTTCAAATAAACTATCAAAAGCAAAAACATCAATCCATAAAAAAGCTTCTTTTATATTATTCTTTTCTCTTGCTACAATACTTGTATTTGAAATTTTAATAAAAGGTTTACAGCTCTTTCCATTTTTATAAAACTGCATCTCATATGGCTTAGGAAATAACAACTTTTGAATTTTTTCAAAATCTGGTCTTGGCATAAAAACATCAATATCATCATCCCATGGAATAAACCCTTTGTGACGAATAGCGCCAAGCAAGGTTCCTCCGCATAAATAATAACGCAGATTATTTGCAGCACATATTTCAACAAAAGCATCTAAAATGGCTATTTGATTACGTCTAATTTCTTCGCTAGATAACTTCTTCATTTTATTTTTCAAAGCTTGATTTTTCAGGTAGGATATATGCAAAATCACTAATGAACTGTTCTTTCATCACTTCAAATGGTTCAATTAAATTTTCTTCATCATTAATACAAATCATTCTTTTTACTTTCTGTCGAATATATTCAGATACTTTCTTGGAATGAATTAAATCTAAATCATAACGAACTCGATCTTTTCTTAAGTTAGTAGGAGCTATTTTACCTTGTACAATTTGCCAATGATGAAGCAAATACTGATTTACATTTTCAAAATCTCGAAACTTGTATTTACACGTTAAATCTAAAAAATCAAACTCTTTTTCCCATACATCATTAAAAGTACTTTTTAAAAATGATTGCGCGTTATGAGTATGCTTGAACCCTGTAAATAAAGGAGCTGGCAAAGTATATAACGAATATAAATTTCCGTATAACCCATACACAGGATTAAAGAATTTAAAAAAGTTATTTTTTATCACCTTTCGTTTAGAAAAATTTTTGTTAATAATAGATGTATTATAGTTATCAATAGATTTAGGCAAACTAAATTTTTTAAAGACAAGCAATTGCATTAAAACTTCTTCACAGGGCAATCCATTTTTAAAAAAATCAGTAGGTTTCATGTTATCAATAATAAACATGTCGTCATTAAAGAAAACAAATTCTTCTGCTAAACCTTTTATCCGATGTAAATTCAACTCAATCGTATTTGCATTAAATGTAGGAAGATACTCTTCTGGAATATAGTCCGAATGTTTTACAAAATTAAGCTTTGGAGCGTTTAAATTCAACCATTCTGGATAATGACCACAAGTCACAAAATGTACTTTATCAACCCATGGTGTAAATTTTTCTACACCTCGAAACCAATACTTTAAAAGGCCCCAGTCGCGAAAACGAGCTGCCGAATTGCCCGCAGGTTTTCCTGAATATAAACTTTTCTGTTTTTGCCATTCTGGATCAGAGCCATCAACCCATATTATTACAAAATCCATATTATCAACCGTCCTTTCGTTCTAACATCCATTTAACTGCATTTTCAGACGCAAAACCATTTTCAACGACATTGCCATAAAAAATAAGAATATCCTGACAATTCTTTGATGCTCTATCTAAAGTAAAACTTAAAATTTTTTCAAAAAGTTCTGTTTCGGTTGTTGCCATTTGATAGGGACTTTTTTCTAAATCAAAATAGAGTCCCTTGCCAGCTTTATATTCTTCTATATCAGGAACGTAAAGAAGAATAGAGCGAGAAAGCAATGCAAAATCGCCCACAAGTGAAGAATAATCAGAAATCACAACATCCGATATTAATAAAAGTTCTTGCATGTCTGAATAAGCGGATACATCTACAATTCTTGTATCATCAGTCCAATTTTTTTGCAAAGGCACTTTATAGTGTTGTCGAATTAAGCATTGCCAAGGTTCATTATCACGTTTTTCTAAGTTATCTAGGAGTTTTGAAAAATGAAGAGGTTCAACACCGTCTCCCTGCCCTCGAAAAGTAGGAGCAAACATTAAAGTTTTCGCCTTATTATTCAAGCCTAACTTTTCTTTTATTTCAAGGGCTAATTTTTTTGTGTCGTTAAAAAACAAATCATTTCTCGGGCTTCCACATTTTAGTATTTCGCCCTTATATTTCATGGCTTCTCGAATGACTCGATCTCCATAATCAGAACCAGAAAGCAAAACATCCACATTTTTATAGGCCTCCGCAAGAGCAGAGGATCCATCAGTAGAAACAGCCACATGTTTAAAGGCTCGATCCCCATGCCACGTATCCATAAAGAGCTGCCCTTTTCTTTTTTGCGGAATCATACTCCCTGCATTCATAACCCAAAACTTAGCTGTAAAAAGGTGATAGTATTCTTTTAGTGAATTCTTTTTAACGCTTATTACATAAGAAGGTACACCTTTCTCTTTTTCAGGATGATTAAAGCTCCATACTATTTTTATTTCTGGCGCTATTTCATGAAGCTTTTCAGAAATGGCTTTAGGATTACATGTATATCGTAAACCATTATATGCCTTAAAAAAGGCTTTATTCTTATCTAAAGGGAAAAGAGAAAAAAATAAACGAGCTACAATCCATATGATGTTTTTAAAAGATCTTTTCATTCTATACTCTGGTAGACTGTTTCTATTTTTCCCTTTACAACCGTCCCGGTGAATCTAGTACTTGCTCTTTCCCATCCCGCCTGCCCCATTCGGATGCGAAGATCAGCATCATTGACTAGCGCCTCCAAAGCATTTTTCAAAGCCAGAATATCACCTGGTTGGTGTAAAAAGCCACAAACATTATTTTCAACAACCTCTGCAGTTCCCCCAACAAAAGTGGAGATCACAGGGATACCCATACCAAGAGCTTCAACAAGACTCATACTAAAACGTTCTGCATAAGAAGGGAGAACGAGTATATCGAAAGAAGAGAGTTGCTTAATGTACTCTTCGTGTTTCAACCAAGGAGAGACATAAATACTTTCTTTCTTTCCATTTTGTAAGACCAGTTCTTTTACCTTATTAATTTCTCCATCACCGAAAAGATGAAGCGTGACAGGCACTGAAAATTCAGCCTTATGGTATGCCATTAATAAATCAAAGACGCCCTTTCTTTTTCCAAATCTTCCTGAAAAGATAATCTTCACTGGAAGCTCATGTTTTTTTAAATCTACTGGATTAGCAGCAATATTTTCGCCAGGATTTGGGACAGTTGCAAAATGATTTAAGCTTGGATCATAATTTCTTAAAAAAGTTTCCATTTCACCAGAAAGAACAATAATCACTTTTGCCTTTCTAAAGTAATGACAAATTATGCGTTTTAAAATGGAAGGAGCTCCTGTACAAAATTTATCAAACTCGCTTCCATGTATATGAGCAGTATACTTTTGCTTTCTGGAGCGTAAACAAAGACTGATTAAATATTTTCTAAAAAAAGAACCGTAACTGGATGTGTGGATTTGATAAAAATCAAAATGCTTATGAGATCCAAATAGCAACTTCAAGCATACTAAAAAAAGTTTTGGAAGTGATTTTAGAAAAGACCCATTATAACTCGCAATAAAATATTTATCAGACAAGCCAAAAAGTTTTTTGTAGCTCACTAAAACAGAACTGATTCCACCCTGTACATCAAGAGCTGGGCCAATATGACAAATGCGGTCTATCATTCCAAAACCCTTATTTTTGTAACAAAGCGAGCCGTCGTACTGCACTTTACCTTAGAATACAAAACAGAACAAGCGACCTTTTCTCCAAAATGCTCAGAATACCAGCCTAATATCGGTTTTTCTTGGCCACGAATCATTTCATAATGCAAAGAAGAATCTGTTTCTAGCATGACTGGGCGAGCGTTAGGAGCTTGTAATAAAAAGCCATTCTCTTTTTTCTCAATCATAACGCTGGGGTGAATATGAAAAGGAATTTCAATACTAAAGTCACCTGTACCTGTAAGAATATCGGTTATTAGAAATTCTTCTTTCTTTCTATTAAACTCAATTTCTCGAATTGGTGTTACGCCCTGTTTTTTATAGCCATCATGCGATGCAATCACTTTTTCTATTTGCATCTCAGAATCATTTTTTACCGCTAAAATTTGATTTTTATAATGATTCAACCATAATGTAGGTCCAGCCAAATCCGCCTGATTTTTTCCATTCACTCGAATCGTATTATGGGCAATAGTTCCTACAAAGTATTCTCGCCACTCTCGATGAGTATGATAGGTGTAAGTCCCAGAATCAATGAAGATTGGACTCCCGTCTACATGCAAAATAAAAGAAAGAGCATCGGCATGACCATGAGCGGCTATACTTAAAAAGCCTAATGGAGCGGCATCAAAATGCATGTATGTTTCCAAATCCTCTTTTCGTTTACGAAAAATAAAATGTCCACTCTTTGGGAAAAAGCACGAATCGATTACATTCCCTGCAGGCATTAACTTCTCGAATTTTAATTTTCCATCCACTCCAAGCATTAAATCCGACTTATCATCCCACTTTGAAGAACTTCGTTTTAAGGTAGAGTCATCAAAATAGGCCGCGAAAGTCGAAAGCTCCGATGAAAAATTATTAAAGTGAGTATGAGAACCAGGGCGTAAAACATAGCCGTCATCGCCATCACCATACATGGGATAATTTTCTTTACTATCTAGTATTTTATTTAAATACCCTGCGATCTGATGTAATTTTTTTTCATAAGGATGACTAAATGGAGTCCCGTTTTCTTTCCCAACGATGGCAGCTACTAAAAAGAAATCGTTAATAAACTGAATATATTCCGCGGCCTCTTCTCGATTCACCCCTTCTTCCGTATGCTGCTTTTGTATTTCTCGTTCTAACCCTTTCTGCGCATATACAAAACGTTTTTTTCTATCTCGTAAATTCCATGTCGAAGTAGCGACATATAAGCCTGCATACTCAGAAATCAAATGATTATTAGCGGAAGAATACAACGAAGGGTGTTTATAAGAATATTCAGCATGATTTTCGATTAATGGGAACCAAACATCCTCTACAAATTTTCGGAAAGATTCATTTTTTGTTTTTAAGGATTCGGCGTCAATTAATTTCCAGCAATAATGCCAATTAATTAAACGAATATTGACTTCAATATTACTGTACCAATTCACTCCAACCAAATAGGGATTCTCGTTATTCCAACTCGCTATATGATACATCAAAAGATCTAAAAACTTCTGCTTTTTCGTATCCCTATATTGTTTTGCAATTTGAATTAAAAAAAGTAATCGATTGACTTCCCAAACATATTTTGCGCTCCCAAATTGATCTGAACGAATGTTGATTTGATGTGCAAATGTTAAAGGGAAACTTTTTTTAGAGGAAAGATCTAAATGCCAATGAATAGGTTTATAAATATCTATGGCATAATCAAAAATATCATATTGAGAATGTTCTTCTAAGTTTTCAATAATCTCTGAATGAGGTAAATTCGATCGACTAGAAGAACTTTTAGAAATAGATTTTTTATCGACAACATGAGTTTGGACTCGTTGACGAACACGATAAAAAACTTCTGGTAAAGTAAATGACTTAATCCGATGAATATACCAAGAAAGAGACATATTAGCCCCTTTAGAGCCCTAAAAGCTTTTGATAGGCAGAGATCAATTTAGGCCGTTCATAGTTCCAACTCAGCTCATTTTCTACTCGGGCGCGCCCAAACTGTCCCATTTCTTTTGCTTCTTCTGGATGATCTAAAAGCCACAATATTTTTTCAGCAAAATCATTGGTATCTGTATTCTTAGCATATAAAGAAGATCTATCCGCAGAAAATTGACCTTCTTTTAAGGTATACTGAACAATAGGTTTTCCAAAAGCCATGTATTCCATAATTTTATTCATGGTCGACTTATCATTCATTTCGGAAGGAATATCTG
>Ga0172378_10002225_pt1 | contig 18099 bp, 17 predicted proteins | sample GrowelOW332metaG_FD_119755 | JGI IMG/M metagenome (GOLD analysis project Ga0172378, IMG submission 119755) | Groundwater microbial communities from an aquifer near a municipal landfill in Southern Ontario, Canada - Pumphouse #3_1 metaG | ecosystem: Environmental > Aquatic > Deep subsurface >... | reverse complement strand
GTCTTTTACTAAGGAATAAAAAGCACCCTCAGTTTTAATCGGTGAAACAACAGAAATTTGCTGCTGGTTCATAGAACTATCCAATTTAATATCAAATACCATTGGTTGTTAATCTATTTTATCCATCAAAATGATTTAAACAAAAATAGTAAATAAATGCTTCCTCTGCAAAAACTAATGCGCTGAATTAACAAAATGAAAAATTTATTAGCATCCTGTAACTTTTTCCGGGTTAGATGGTCTTAGTATTAACATAGAGAATTGATATGGATTCAACAGAATACAACAAATGTGTTGACAATTACGCAGACAGCGTTTATCGATTTATATTAAAGAATATTGGCGATCAGGAAAAAGCCCGAGACGTGGTGCAGGAATCTTTCGCCAAGATGTGGGAGAAATCAAAAGAAGTGGCATTTGAAAAAGCTAAGTCTTATTTATATTCAACCGCCTACCATACTATGATTGACATGATACGCAAAGATAAAAGAACAACCAGAATAGAAGAGGTTCACATGGACAAGCAGGTGACTTACAACAGCTACAACGACTTGCAGGAATTGTTAAACAAGGCAATTGAAACATTACCCGACATTCAAAAAGTGGTTATTACACTACGTGATTATGAAGGCTACTCGTATGAAGAAATCGGTGGAGTTACCGGATTGACTGAATCACAAGTAAAAGTATACATCTACCGGGGGCGTGTGGCATTAAAGAACTATATCGGAAGCGTAGAAAGGGTTATTTAAAGATCAGGAGGAAACAAGTATGGAAATTAACATCAACAATTATGAATCGTTTATTATTGAATACTTCGATAATAATCTTGGGCCATTGGAAACTGCCCAACTTCTCATTTTCCTTGAAAACCATCCTGACCTTAAAAATGAATTCGATGGTTTGAGCTCCATGATTATTAAAGCATCACCAGAATCTACATACGAATTTAAAGAATCGCTTAAGCAACCTGCCGATAAGGATGCTGTCAATCTTTCAGTAAATAATTATTCTTTCTATTTTATTGCGGCCACTGAAAAGGATCTATCAGCAAAAGGTTATAAAGCTCTCAATAAATTCCTTGAAGAAAATCCACAGCTACAAAAAGATTATGATCTTTTCACCGCCTGCAAGATTACATCTGACAAAAGCATCACATTTCCCGGTGTAAGTCAGCTTAAGAAGCAAACAAAACCTTTCTATCTTAGGTATTATGTAAATATAGGAATAGCTGCTACCATTCTGATACTTATGTCAATCTTCTTTGATATTACTCCTGAGACAAAGGATTCAATTGACAATACTGTAATGAATGGTATAGAGCAACCGATTAGCAATGAAAAAGTGCCTGTAACGGGAAAAGAAACAAAAATAAAAAGCGAAATATCAGTCAGTAAAATCAAGAAATCTGAAGCTGCAAAACCAACTCAAACATTAAAAAAAGCATCAGGGAATAAAGCCACAAAACCAAAACGTGAGTTTGATGCTCCCATTAAAAAAATTGAGAAACGAAGTATTATTATGAATAGCACTGAAATAATCAGTGAAAACAAAACCAATAATTTCTATTCTGGTCTATATGACGATATCAGGCTATCACAGGAACTTGCCTTGGCTGCAGAAGAAGATGAAAATGAGAATAGGAATATGGCTCGCCAACCTAATGAACGTACAATCCAAACCGGGCGTTTCATTAATTCAATGGTGCGTACAAGTGAACAATTAGCTGAACAACTTCCACAATCAATGAACGGATGGTTAATAGCCGACTTAGGGATGAAAGGATTTAACCTGATTACCAATAACAACTATAAAATTGATAGGCAGCTTAATGTAAATGGTAAAATTGAACGATTGAAAATTAAGGATAAAGATAACCTTTATTAACTAATTGTTATCTGTAACAATGTGAAATGCATAAACGTCATACGAGTATATTTCTAAAATCTTAAAACTAAAATCAATGAGTAATTTAAAGAAACCGTGGCGAAATTTGATGATAATAATGGCGGCTTCGCTCATGCCACTCATGTCATTCAGCCAAATGAAAGGAAGTGGCAATGTGCAGAAAGTAAACAGGTCAACGTCCTCTTTTACACAGATTAAAATTGGAGGCGCATTTGATGTTCAGTTAAGCCAGGGTGACACCAAAGTAATCATAGAAGCTGATGACAACCTGTTGCCATACATTGAAACAAATGTTAAAGAAGGAGTCCTTTCCATAAGAACTAGTATGATTAATAAACCTGCTTCACTCAAAATATATATCACAGCACCTGACATTACATCTATTAATGTAAGCGGTGCAACAAACATAAAGTCAACAGGCATTCTCAATTACCCAAAACTTGACCTGGAAGCTTCCGGAGCTTCAGACGCAACATTGAAAATTAATGCAGACAAATTGGAAGTCGACGCTTCGGGGGCATCATGTATCAAGCTGGAACTTAATGCAAGAGAATTGGAAACTGAAGCATCAGGAGCATCTGATATTACTTTATCAGGTTCTGCTATTAATCATCAATCTGAAGTTTCAGGTGCTGCATCCATTGATGTCAGGGAATTAAAATCAGTTACCACAACATTTGAAGTATCTGGTGCAGGTGACTTTTTGCAAATGGGGAAATAAGGCCATAAGAAATAAAGACTAAAGAAAAATTACAAAAGCAATTCTAATCCTGTAACAAAGCAAAGTACATTCCCGTCATAATAATAACAACTTAACATACCTACAATATGAAATCACTAAACACTTTTCAGAAACCATTGCTAAATTTGATGATAGCGCTATTGACTATCATGTTGCCATCAATGACTTTCGGGCAAACTGAAGGAAGTGGTAACGTTCAAAAGCAAAACAGATCACTACCTCCATTCACACAAATTGAAGTAGGGAGTGCTTTTACAGTAAAACTTACCCAGGGTGAACCTAATGTATTAATAGAAACCGATGACAACCTGAACAATCTGATTGAAACGCTGGTCGATAAGGGAGTCCTTACAATCAACTCATCAGGAATAAAGAACCCGACTTCATTAAAAGTTTACATCACAGCACCGGATATTACAAATATAGAAATAAGCGGTGCAGCAAGAGTAGAATCAACAGGACTGCTTAACTACCCAAAACTCAACCTGAGTGCTTCAGGGGCCTCAAGAGCAAACTTGGAGCTCAATACCGAAGAACTGAGTACTGAAGTATCAGGTGCATCAAGAGTCACTCTAAAGGGTTATGCAACAAACCATAATTCGGAAGTGTCAGGTGCTTCATCAATAAATGCCATGATGCTAAAAACAATTACCACAACAGCGGAAGTGTCAGGTGCTGCCAGAATGTCAGTATATGCGAAAACTCAATTAACTTCAGATGTAACATCAGCCGGTATCCTCACTTATTTTGATAATCCTGACATTAAAAAGTTTAAACAGTCTGGTGAATCCGTGATCAATTTAAATAATCCTGACGATGCAATGCCTGCAGTTGTTATTGAGGAAGGAAATACAGAAGAATATAACAATTTCGGTATTCGGGTTTTTGAAGAAGGTGACTCTACTAATGTTAAAGTCGGTAAAATATTAAATGTTGAAATAAATGAAGATGATGAGACGAAAATTGATATCGGTAATCATAAGCTGGAGATTGATGATCAAGGCAATGTGACATTTAAAAAGAACCTCAAAGAAAAATATGATGGTCACTGGGGAGGTGCAGAAATAGGAATTAATGGCTTACTGAGTTCTGATAACTCTTTAAACATGGAACGAGGTTATGAATACCTAGATCAGAAAATGGAGAAATCAATCAATTTTGATTTAAATCTCTTTGAACAGAATTTCAATATCATTAATGAAAACTTCGGATTTACAACAGGTCTTGGATTAGAATGGAATAATTACCGTTTCAAGGACAATGCCGTTCTTTATAACCTTAATGATACACTTAGAGGCTACCTGGATCCAGATGTTAATAAAGAATTCATTAAAAGCAAACTGGTTACTACCTATTTAACATTTCCATTAATGCTTGAATTCCAGACAAACCATTTCTCAAAATCCAATAGTTTCCATATCGGAGTCGGATTATTGAATGGATTACGTATTGGCACTCATACAAAAACCATAACTGAAAATGGGAAAAGGGCAACCGACAAGAATTATGGAGCTTCATCCATGAATCCATTTAAAGTTGATTTAATGGCTCGTATTGGTTGGGGAAAAATCAACCTTTATGGTAAATATTCATTGACAGAACTATTTAAAGAAGGAAGAGGTCCTGAACTTACGCCTTTCTCATTTGGTATATGTCTGGTAAACTGGTAGAAGCATCATAAAGAAGTAATAAATAGCCACAAGTAAATGCTGCTCTTAGTTATAAGAACAGCATTTTTTGATTATCAAAAAAAATAGTAATTTTACACGCTAAAAATTAGTTTAACGAACCAAACAACTTGAAGTAATATGTCAGGACATAATAAATGGTCAACCATTAAAAGGAAGAAAGGCGCAATTGATGCAAAGCGTTCTAAAGTCTTTTCAAGAATCAACAAAGAAATAACGGTAGCAGTAAAAGAAGGTGGCCCTGACCCTGATGGCAATCCCCGGCTAAGACTTGCAATAGCTAATGCCAAAGGCGCCAGTATGCCTAAAGACAACATTACCAGGGCTATTAATAAAGGTGCTGATAAGGATGCAGCAAACTATCTGGAAACATCCTATGAAGGTTATGCGCCAAATGGCATTGCAGTGTTTGTTGATTGCACCACAGATAATATACAACGAACGGTTTCTAATATCAGATCCTATTTCAATAAATTTGGTGGTAACCTCGGAACGAATGGCTCACTGGCATTTCTCTTTGATCGTAAAGGTGTTTTCACTATTCCAAAGGCTGGAATTAACATGGATGAGTTTGAAATGGAAATTATTGATGCCGGAGCAGAAGACATTCAGCTTGAGGATGATACCATAACCATTACTACCGCTATGGAGGATTTTGGTGCTATGCTTAAGAAACTTGAATCAATGAAAATTGAAACTGAAAATGCTGAACTACAACGCATTCCCAGAACTACAGTTAAAGTTGATAAAGAAGCAGCACGAAAAGTGATGAGATTACTCGACCTTTTTGAAGATGATGACGATGTTACCAATGTATTTCACAATATGGAACTTACCGATGAAATAATGGAAGACTTGGAATAACATCGATAGTATAAATAAGGAAAGGCCGCTGAAAGCGGCCTTTCCTTATTTATACTTGTTGTTTTACTTAATACCTTCAACGATTTTCAATGTATCTCTGGCTATTACCAACTCTTCATTGGTTGGTACTACCATAATAGCTACTTTTGAATCATCAGCGGAAATTATAGATTCTTTACCTCTTGCTGCGAGATTTTTTGACTGATCAAATTTAACACCCATGAACTCGAGTCCCATGGTTGATATCTGACGCGTTGCAGCATCATTCTCTCCTACTCCACCAGTAAATACAATAACATCAACACCTCCCATAGCGGCAGCATATGCACCTATATATTTACGAATACGGTAGTAGTACATCTCGAGGGTAACTTTAGCCCTTTTATTGCCTTCGTCGGCAGCTTTTTCAACATCACGCATATCACTTGAAACACCTGAAACTCCAAGCATACCTGAATGTTTATTAACCAAAGTGCTAGCGACTGACATATCAAGTTCTTCCTTATTGATGATCTGCAAGAATGCTCCAATATCAAGATCACCGCAGCGAGTACCCATTATCAAGCCTTCAATTGGAGTCATCCCCATTGAAGTATCCAAAGATTTACCATCCTTAATGGCAGCAATTGAAGCACCGTTTCCCAAGTGACAGGTAATAATCTTCAGATCTTCACACTTTTTACCTAGAATTTCAGCAGCTCTTTGTGATACAAACCTGTGACTTGATCCGTGGAAACCATAACGGCGTATTTTATACTTTTCATACAACGAATAAGGTATCCCATACAAATATACATAATCAGGCATCGTTTGATGGAAAGCAGTATCGAATACACCTACCTGAGGTACATCAGGCAATAAGTTGGAAATTGAATATATCCCTTTGAGATTAGGTGGATTATGTAATGGGGCTAATTCTATACATTCTTCCAATGCAGCAATCACCTCTTTGGTTATTAACACACTCTCTTTGAATTTTTCGCCAGCATGAACAACTCTGTGGCCAACAGCATCAATTTCACTAAGGTCTTTAATGCTACCGTATTTTTGGCTTACTAATACTCCAAGTAAGTATTCAATTCCCTGTTCATGATCAAGGATTTCCCCTTCAAGTTTAACTTCAGTGCCATCATTCCTTGAATGCTTTACCAAAGAACCTTTTAAACCGATTTTATCAACCAGCCCTTTTGCTAGTACTTCTTGAGAAGGGAGCTCGAACAATTGATATTTTATAGATGAACTTCCGCAGTTCAATACTAAGACTTTCATTTCTTTCATTTTTTTCCTAATTTGACTTGCCCGTTATTTATATCCGTCCAAGGTTAATGATATTGCCTGGTTTGAGTATGCGCTTATCGCCCTGATACAAATAGAAACCTTCACCAACACGACGCCCAACCAGGTTAGCGCGTACCAATCTCTTTAAAACAGGAGACGGTTTGTATTTCTGCTCACCAAACTCAACAAAAAGATTTTCCATCCATTTTAACACTTTATCCAGTCCAATCTTATCAGCCATTTCAAAAGGGCCTAATTGCAGACCGGAGGTTTCTCTCATTGTTTCGTCAATATCACCAATAGTAGCCAAGCCTTCCATCAATATTTCACATGCTTCATTGATAAGCGGGACAATCATTCTGGTACTGATATTTCCTGATGATTCATTAACATTGATAAGCTTTTTGCCTATCAGAAGTGCCAACTTACATACAGTAGCATAAGTTTCTTCATTCGTATAAACTGAACGTACAACTTCAATTATTTTAACTTTTTCAATAGGTGAAAAGAAATGAAGTCCCACGGCCCTTTCAGGATGTTCTAAAACCGCTGCAATATCAGAAATCATTAAAGTAGCAGTATTTGTAGCAATAACTGCATTAGGAGAAACCACATCTTCTACTTTCTTAAAAATTTCCTGTCGGAGCAAAAGGGTGGTTCCTTTTTCTTTTGAATTAACAATTTCAAAAACAATATCACAATCTGCCAAGGTTCTATATTCGGTTGAGCCTTTAATACGCGACAGGATTAATTTTTTCTCGCTTCCTGTTAAGCCCCACCTGCTAATCCTATCATCAAGGTTTGACTCAATACGCTTCAGTATTTCTGCTACCCTATCGGTGCTTAAATCAACAAAAGCCACCTCAATACCTGATTGACTAATTAAAACAGCCATTTCCTGCCCCATAGCACCACATCCAACTATACCGACTTTTTGAATGGTACCTTTTGATTGCATTGACTTACCGAGGCTAAAATCCTCTAATCTTTCTGCCATTTTTGTTATTTATTATAAATATTATTAATTAGTTGATTCCTGCTGCCTGATTAGCTGTAATAGCAATAAGGTTGACAATATCTGTATCAGAACAACCTCTTGAAAGGTCATTGATTGGTGCTGCCATCCCCTGTAAAATAGGGCCCACAGCCTGAGCTCCTGAAAAACGTTGTACCAGCTTATAAGCAATATTGCCTGATTCCAGACCAGGAAAAACAAGTACATTTGCTTTCCCGGCAATGTCACTATCCGGTGCCTTATTCTTACCTACTGATTCTACAATAGCAGCATCAGCCTGTAGTTCACCATCAATAGCTAACCAAGGAGCTTTTTCACGTGCAAGACGGGTTGCTTCAACCACCTTGTCAACTAAAGCATGTTTTGCACTACCTTTTGTAGAGAAGCTTAACATAGCTACCCGAGGTTCAATTTTAGCAATATTCTTGGCAGTAAGAGCTGTTGATACAGCAATCTCAGCAAGCTCTGCTGCTGTTGGATCAGGATTAACAGCACAGTCAGAAAACACCATGATATTACCCGGTACATAAGGATTATCTTTAAAAATCATAATAAACGCTCCAGATACAACACTAATTCCGGGCAATGTCTTCACCACTTGGAAAGCCGGTCTTAAAACATTTCCTGTAGCATTAATAGCACCAGCCACTTCTCCATCAGCTTCACCAGCTTTGATCAAAAGTGTACCTAAATAAAGGGGATTCTTCGTAAGCTTTATAGCATCTTCATAGGATAGTCCTTTTGACTTCCTGATTTCGAATAGCAGAGTTGCATATTTTTCAATATCAGGATTATTCAACGGATCAATAATAGTTGCTTTATGTATATTCTGCAAGCCCATCAATTTACATTTTTCCTCTATTTCTTTAACATTCCCCAATAAAATTATCCGGGCAATCTTTTCTTTTATAATGTAATCAGCAGCTTTAAGAGTACGTTCTTCCGTTCCTTCGGGCAGCACAATCCTCTTATTGAGCTTTTGTGCGTTTTCCCTTATTGCATCCATCAGGTTCATGGTAGTAATATTAGTTTGTTTATAAGTGATATTTTGTTTTCGGGCACAAATTTATGACATATTAACCGGCCTTCCTAAAAATAGATCAAGCAATTTTATTGAGTTTTAACCATATAGGAGAAGGAATCAACAATTATATTGATCAATTTCTAAATACCATAAAAACGAATGATTCATTCTCAAAAATTAAATGATTTTTATAATTTTTGTCTATACTACTTATATCCCACTAATGATTGCAACCGTTAAAAACCTTAATTTTGCAAGCTTATGCAAAGCGATCAGAACATACAGCAAAATACCACGGTAAATACAGGGCTGCCCTATATTCAAATACCTGATACTGCTCCTGATCTAGTGAAGCCTTATGTTGAATATCTGCATGATAGCTTAAACATAAAACAATCTGACTCAACATTTGTATTTGAACTCAAAAAAATTATTCTACCCCAACAGGCTGATTCAGTTACACAAAAGGAACTATTTGATCATGCTTCTGTTTTCTTCCCTTATAAAAGTGTACCCGAAAAAATTGTTCCGGTTGAACGTAATGTAACCAACTACGACTGGCTTACCGGGCTTTTTATTTTATGTTTACTGATACTGACATGGATAAGGTATGAAGGTGGAAAACGCATTTCACAATTATTTAAAGCTGTTTGGGCAAGACATAATCTGAATCAATTACTCCGAGACGGTAATGTTATTTCCGAAAGGATAACACCAGGATTGATGTTCATTTACATCATCAGTATCAGTACCCTGATCATAAATTTAATAGATCCCTTTAGTCTCAATATTCCCGGCGCAGATAATCTTTTCCTGATTTTCTGCTTTATAGCCGGAGTTATATTAATTCTATGGTTAATCAAATTAATGACAATCAAGTTAGTCGGAACAATATTTAAGACTAAAAATGAGACCAGTGATTATCTTGTAACCAATATAATATTCAACATAACAACCGGTTTGACAGCCATGCCTTTTGTTTTAGCAGGTCATTATAGTGAAAGTAAGATTATCATAATGATAGCACTGTTCATATTTATAGTTGGCTATCTGCTTAAAATGGTCAGAAGTATTTTTGTCGGATTGTCAGCGCAAACGTTTCCGGTTGTTTATTTATTTTTGTACTTTTGCAGTCTTGAAATTATACCCATTTTGGTTATCTATAAATTGCTGCTTTGATTTGATTAATGCAGCTTTTGGAATATAATGGATAAGAATAAGAACAATTGCATTGTACAGTAAAACTTTATGATCTTGAAAATTAAGAATATTTTAATTTCTCAGCCCAAACCTGTTGAATTAGAGAAATCCCCTTATTTTGAACTTGTCAAGAAATTCAATGTCGCTATTGATTTTTACAAGTTCTTCAAGATAGAAGGCCTGAGTTCGATTGATTTCAGAAAAGCAAACAAAGTAAGACTAACAGACCATTCAGCGATTATTTTTACCAGTAAAAATGGAGTAGATCATTACTTCAGGTTGGCCAGTGAGTTACGAATAGAAACACCTGACAGTATGAAGTATTTCTGCTCAACTGAAAATATTGCCTTCTACTTGCAAAAGTATATTCAATTCAGGAAACGCCGAATTTTCTATGCAGCATTGAATAACAGTAGTGATATGGTCGAATTGATTAAGCGCCATAAGGCTGAGAAGTATCTTCTTCCATGTAATGAAGAGCATAATAACGAACTTTCCGATATTCTGGATGCCAATAAGATAGTTTATGCTAAGGCAATTATGTATCGTACTGTATCAGAGGACATGATTTTCCTTGATATTAACAAATACGACATGTTTGTTTTCTTTAGTCCATCAGGCATTAAATCACTTTTCAAGAATTTCCCTGATTTTGTTCAAGGTGAAAAAGTAATTGCTGTTTCCGGTGCTTCCACTGCCCAGGCTGCTCGCGATGCAGGTTTAAACATCATGGTTGAAGGTCCGAATGCAGTTGCTCCATCAATGGTAAAAGCTATTGAATTATTCCTGACTAATAATAACAAACTTAAATAAGTTATTTTGTAATCTCAGATTCCTTCAAACCCAATATGGGAAACTATGCCAACCTTCGGTAAATCAGAAAGATTATGCAGTATATTGGCAATAAAGAATTTGTTTGGTGAGGGGCATGCACTATACAAGCATCCTATAAAGATCATTTGGTTACCTGCTAAGTGGGATGATCAACATCAAATAAAAGTTGTTATATCAGTCTCTAAACACAATTTTAAGAATTCGGTCGACAGGAATAGAATAAAGAGAATTCTAAGAGAATGCTTTAGGTTAAATAAATACATATTTGAGCAGAGAATAAAAGGCCGACAAGCCTACCTGGCATTGATTTATACGGGAAAAGTGATGCCCGAGATGAATATCTTAGAACCTATAATAATTCAGTTGTTTCATCGTTTAACAGATGATTATGAAAACCGTGCTGACTAAGTTGTTTGTAGGGATTATCCGTTTTTATCAGATGGTAATTTCGCCTTATTTGCCTCCTTCATGCAGATATACACCTACATGCTCAGCATATGGAATTGAAGCTTTAAAAAAATATGGCCCTTTTAAGGGAAGTTGGTTAACAATTAAAAGAATAGCATCATGTCATCCATGGGGAGGACACGGTTATGATCCAGTTCCCTGATAAATTAAAATAACATTTTATGAGAGCTTTTCGCTTTGCAATACTATTAGTATTAGGGTTCCAACTGAATGTTTCAGCCCAGGAAACAAATTCCTCATCCTTTGAATTGTCGAAAAATCTTGACATTTTGACAACAGTGTTTAAGGAACTCAACAATAACTATGTTGATGAATTAAAGTATGGCGATCTGATGAAGACCGGCATTGATGCCATGCTCGATAAACTTGATCCCTATACCGTATTTATATCTGAGGCTGAAATTGAAGACTATAACTTTATGACCACCGGGCAATATGGTGGCATTGGCGCATTAATACATAAGCAGGGAAACACGGTTGTTATTTCTGAACCTTATGAAAATTCACCTGCAATTAAAGCAGGTTTACAAGCCGGAGACCGTATCATAAAGATAAATGATGCCGATGCAACAGGCAAATCAACGAGTGATGTCAGTATACTGCTAAAAGGACAGCCGGGCACTAAGCTAAAGTTGATCATTAACAGGGATGGTAGTGAACTAGAGCGTACGGTTATACGTGAAAATGTATCTATTCCAAATGTTGCCTATTCTTCATTGCTTGATGATGGAACAGGTTATATTAAACTAACCGGATTTACCCAAAATTCAGGGAAAGAGGTAAAAGATGCACTGCTCAAACTGGAAGAAGGTGGTAAGCTTACCGGAGTGATTCTCGATCTTAGAGATAATGGAGGAGGACTATTAAACGAAGCTGTAAATATTACAAACCTTTTTGTAAAAAAAGGTGAAATGGTAGTAAGCACTAAAGGGAAAACTCCTGACAGGAACAAATCTTATAAAACCTTAATTCAACCTATTGAGCCCAACCTGCCATTAGTAGTACTTGTTAACGGGATGAGCGCCTCAGCTTCAGAAATAGTTGCAGGAGCCATACAGGATCTTGACAGAGGCGTAATTATAGGGGAACGAACTTTTGGCAAAGGACTTGTTCAGAACATCATCCCTCTTTCATATAATACGCAAATGAAAGTTACGGTGGCCAAATATTATATTCCCAGTGGCCGATGCATCCAGGCGGTTGATTACTCGCATCATGACAGTATTGGAAGATCAGTCAATATTCCTGATTCTTTAATCAATGAATTTAAAACTAAAGCCGGAAGGGGTGTATTTGACGGAGGTGGTATTAACCCTGATATTCAAATTGAACAACCTTTAATCAGCAATATATCCATTAGTTTGATTAGCAAGTATCTGATATTTGATTACGCCAATCACTTCAAAAAAACGCATGATACAATCCCATTGGCAAAGGACTTTAATATATCTGATGAACTTTATACCGATTTCGTCAATTGGCTGCAGGATAAAGATTATGATTACACCAGCCGGAGTGAATTAATACTGGCCGATTTAAAGAAGACAGCAGAAACAGAAAAATACTATGATGAGTTGAAGAATGAGTTTCAATTACTTGAATCGAAAATGATTCACAACAAGCAATCTGATCTTGAAAAGTTCAAACCAGAGATTAAACGCATTTTAAAAAATGAGATTGTAGCAAGGTACTATAATCAAAAAGGCCGTGTTGAAGCAGCAATAACTGATGATAATGAAGTAAAAGCTGCTCGGGAAGTACTAAAAGATCAAAAAAAATATAATGGTATTCTTGATGGTACTGTCACATTGAACATGACCAAATCATGATAAAATGAAAGGATCAGGTGATACTGTAATTCCCGGAAACACATTTAAAGGAGACATTTCTTCCTTGATGTTCTACGTTATGATTCTTTTGGTGGTAAGTATGCCCCTTTCAGAATTCGGAATGAGTGTATCTCAATTTTTATTACTTGGATTATGGATTTTTGAAGGAGCTGACTTTAATTCACCTCCACAGGGAGTTCACAAATTAAGTAATTTTCTATCTGTTATTGGTAAAAACCTTGCAGGTAAATTCCGCATGGTAGTTAAAAACAGGATACTTTTAATAGTCATCTCAATATACCTGTTACATGTAATTGGATTGCTTTATTCTACTGATTTCCAATATGCCCTAAAGGATTTGAGAATCAAACTCCCATTACTAAGTTTGCCTATACTCCTGGCAACTTCAAAAATGCTTGATTGGGATCGATTCCAAAAGTTAATGCTGTTCTTATGCCTGGCAGTTCTGGCCGGTTCAATAGTCAGCATATATGTTAAGCTAACACGAACCATAATTGATCCCCGTGAAATAAGTGTATTCATCTCTCATATCCGATTTGCCTTACTTAATTGTTTCACCATCTTTATTCTTCTGTTTTTTGTTATTAGAAAGGTTTACCGCCGTCCAATAATAAATATAAGCCTTGTACTAGCAGTAATATGGCTCATTACCTTTCTGTTTATCTTAAAATCGCTTACAGGTTTAATAATTTGTGCAATAATATTCCTTACATCCATCCTGATTTTCATTTTCAGAAGGAAGAAGTTTTTGATTCCCGGGATTGTTGTATTATTATTATCAGGGGTTGGTGCGTGGCAATATATAAGGGATGTGAATAAAGAATTAACAGTAGCGGCTCCTGTTCAATTTAGTAAACTTGACAAATACACATCACAAGGCAACCCTTATGTTCATGATATACAACATTATGGCATTGAATCAGGAAAGTATGTTGGTCTATACATATCAGAGCGTGAATTAGAGCAAGCATGGAATAGCAGGAGCTCATTACCCTATAACGGTTCTGACAAAAGAGGTCAGGAACTGCGTTATACACTGATCAGGTATCTTCATTCAAAAGGGTACAGAAAAGATGCTGAAGGAGTTCAGAAGTTGACTGATGGTGAGGTCGGTGATATTGAAAATGGAGTAGCTGATGTGGATTACCTCAAAAACTTTAATGTAAGGGCAAAGCTGGAACAATTCCTTTTAGGATATCATTCCTATAGAAATTCAGACGATCCAAATGCTTCATCCTTTATGCAGCGTGTTGAATACTGGAAAACTTCCATTTATATTATTAGTAAAAAACCAATTTTAGGCAGTGGTACAGGTGATTTAAACCTGGCATTCAACAAGGCATACGATGAAACTCATTCAAGACTTGAACCGTCATACCGTCATCGCTCCCATAATCAATTCCTGGCAATAGGAATAGCATTTGGCCTTATTGGTTTGATCATCTTTGTTTTCGCTTTAATATACCCTCCTATATGCTTAGGCAAATTCAAGAATTATATTTACCTCGTTTTCTTTATCATTGTAATGATTTCAATGTTGACTGAAGACACTCTTGAAACACAAGCAGGGGTTACATTCTTTGCTTTTTTCAATGCATTGCTTTTATTTGGAGTACGTATGGAAGTCGATAAAAAATCATTTATTTGATTCAATAACAGTAGTTCTTACTAGTTTTGTACTACTTTTATTCTTTACTATTCACATTTATGTTATGACAGGCAAAGAAATTACTGTTCATTATTATGAATTCAACCATGTCAGGGAACTGAGCAGTGAGTATCAATCGTTATTAGAAGAAGCTTCAAAAGCATGTGCTGATGCCTATGCTCCCTATTCAGGATTTAAAGTTGGCGCAGCAATCAGGTGCAGTAATGGGACTGTGATCATTGGCAACAATCAGGAAAATGCGGCATACCCTTCAGGATTATGTGCTGAAAGAGTTGCTCTTTTCTCTGCTATGGCAATCAATCCTCAGGCAATAATTGAACAGATAGCAATCACTGTAAAAACAAAAAGCGGTAATTCAAAGGAACCTGTGTCGCCATGCGGAGCATGCAGACAAGTTATTGCAGAATATGAGCACCGCCAGGGAAAAGAAATTGAGATATTGTTTTCAAGTGAATCCGGAAGAATAATATTAGTGAAAGGAATCTCTAATCTGCTTCCTTTTACTTTTAACTCTGACAACCTTACTACTCACGAAAAGGATAACCTTTCATGATGGAGTGAATGGGCTCAGGCATACTAACCTTGGTAAATAAAAGTAAAATTCAGGTTTACCACAAAGTTCCAAATCGTTACTATAAATATAGCGACTAGTTTAGCCAGGTAGAAGTTTATTTTAGACTTTGATACCAGTAAATAGATTACACAGGTATTAATTAACAGCCCAATGAGTGAAATAGCCAGGAAGCGGCCATACTCTGTGGCAATTTCAGGATTATGACTTTGGAAAGTCCATATACGGTTTAACAAATAATTACTGGTTGCAGCAAAAGTGAACCCCAACGCATTAGAAATATACTTCTGTATCTTGAGCTTTTCCTTACATAAGTAAGTGATGGCAAAATCAACAAACACACCTGAAAAACCAACTACTCCAAATTTAATAAATTTTAGAGCAGTATCTGCTGTTAACATCTTAACCATAAAAAGACTGTAAACCAAGTATAATTACAACTGAATAATCAGTACCATCTTAATATTATTTCTCAATATTTCAACATTGACTGTTTCACCCTGTTTTAATTTACTTAACCGATTCATATAATCGTAAACATTACTAACGGGCAAACCATTGATAGCAGTTATTATATCACCTTTCATCATCCCTGCCCGGCCGGCAGGAGCATCTTTACGAGCTCCTTCAACCTTCATACCTCCTGATGTTTCAGCACCCGAAATATCAGGCATAATGCCAAATGTAACTTTCAGATTACGACCAGTTTGACCTGACTCCTTCTTACTGCCGGATTCTGCATAAATGGGAGCAACAGAAAGGTTACCGATAACAGAAGCCAGTTCGGCTATAAAAGATGTCAATTGAACCTGACCATTATAATTAATCTTTTCAGGAGTATCCAGGGGTGTGTGATAATCACCATGTGCTCCGGTAGTTATAAACAACACAGGTATACCGGCAGTATAGAAAGAAGCATGATCAGAAGGGCCATAACCATCCATTGTTTTTCTGATAGAAAAAGAACGGTCTTTAGCCAATTGGTCAAGAATTGAATCCGCAACATTGAATGTACCTGTACCGGATATAGTTACTTTAGGATCATCTTCTGCTAATCGTCCAACCATATCAATATTGATCATGGCTTTGATTGATTTAACAGGGACAGGCGCATTGTCAACAAAATACCTGGATCCTAATATTCCCATTTCTTCAGCGCCAAAAGCAACAAATAGCATACTCCTTGCAGGCCGGTTTTTTTCGACAGAGAAGTACCGGGCTAATTCAATAAGTGAAGCAACCCCCGAAGCATTATCGTCAGCTCCCCCATGTACTGCTATTTCATCAGGCACTCTGGAACCTGAACCATTGCCACCCGTACCTAAATGATCATAATGCGCACCTACAACAATGTATTCATCTTTCAAAAGAGAATCAGCACCTTCAATCATAGCAATAACATTGCGAGTGGTTGCTTTTGTACGCTCAATACTAGTTGTTGCTTTTAATACTGATTCAGTCAGGAAAGTAATAGATGATTTTTGACTGAGCATTCTCTTTTCAATCGAATCAATGGATGAAACAGGCAAATTTAGAATAAAAGCAGCCAGTTTACGTGTTATGCTTATGACCGGGATACCGGCATCAGAAACTGATTTATCAAATGTAATGTCAATCAAACGATCTGATTTCTCCATAGAGTAGGGTGAAACGAGCAAAACACCTATTGCTCCTTTATCTCTTGCTAAAAGTGTTTTCGACCTGTCGGAAGCCATAGGTATGAATTCACTTGAAGGATTATCAGGTTCAGGATCACCTCTTAAAATAAGTGCCCATTTCCCTTTCACATCTATAGAATTGTAATCATCCCAAGTAAGACTGTCGCTCTGCCCTGATATTCCAAATCCAGAGAATGCAACAAGAGCTTCCACCGAACATGAGGAGGAGAATGAAAAGGGTTGAAAATCAACTTCAGGACTAAAATCCTTCGAATGTACGTTTAATCTATTCCCCTTCCCGGCTTTAACATCCGTAACAAGTGTAAAGTACTGAAACCCATTACTACAAAGTAATACAGAACCAAAAGATTGGAAATGATCACGAATATAAACTGCAGCCAGAGAATCGCCCTCCGTTCCTGCCATCCTTCCCTTCAAATCAGATGAAGCAAGATAGTAAATATGCTTTTTAATAGAATCAGAGGAAGGAGACCACTGACCATATAAATTTGTAACTAATAATAGCGTCAGGATAAAACTGAAGGCCTTTCTTATCATACTATCGGATAGTTTTAATACTATGAACAAAGGTAAAAAAATATACATTCATAAAGGTTCACTTTTGAAAAGCATTCTTGATCATATTAATAAAGCAGGGAATTACCCTCCGTGCAATGGTATGTTACCTCTCTACTTCCGCTTCTGTCAAATCAATATCGCAGGGCCTTACTCCAGGCATTGCGGCACCTTGCCCATTGTACTTTAGTACCTTACTCATTATGTTTCAATACTTTGCCAATTGTGATGCAGTACATCATCCCTCTCCTTCTGCTTTTGTCGTAAAAATAACGCAGGGCCTTACCCTTTGTGCAGCGGTTTGTTACCTCTGTATTTGCACTTTTGCCAATCAAATTAAGCAGGACTTTCCTCTATATACCAGGATACATTGACTCTCTACCTCCGCTTCTGTCAAATCAATATCGCAGGGCCTTACTCCAGGCATTGCGGCACCTTGCCCATTGTGCTTTAGTACCTTACTTATTGTGTTGCAATACCTTGCCCATTGTGCAACTGTACATCACCCCTCTCCTTCTGCTTTTGTTGTAAAAATAACGCAGGGAATTACCCTCTGTGCAATGGTATGTTACCTCACTACTTCCGCTTCTGTCAAATCAATATCGCAGGGCCTTACTCCAGGCATTGCGGCACCTTGCCCATTGTGCTTTAGTACCTTACTCATTGTGTTTCAATACCTTGCCCATTGTGCAACTTTACATCACCCCTCTCCTTCTGCATTTGTCGTAAAAATAACGCAGGGAATTACCCTCTG
>Ga0172378_10002224_pt1 | contig 18099 bp, 7 predicted proteins | sample GrowelOW332metaG_FD_119755 | JGI IMG/M metagenome (GOLD analysis project Ga0172378, IMG submission 119755) | Groundwater microbial communities from an aquifer near a municipal landfill in Southern Ontario, Canada - Pumphouse #3_1 metaG | ecosystem: Environmental > Aquatic > Deep subsurface >... | reverse complement strand
GTTTCGTCTAAAAAATATGTATTTACACCTATGGGAAGTTTTGCATTTTTCAAAATCTCAATTTTAGCTTTCAGTTCATTGTTTTTCTGTAAAATCAGATTAACCAACTCTTCATTTTTACAATCTGATTTTAATATTGTAACTTGTTCCTCTGACAAAGACTCTGTCTCTTTAGCTAAAAAATCACCAAATACACGAGCAGTGGAAAAATCAGTTGCAATACCTTTAGGCAAAGAGTATTTCATTTTTGCTTCTTCCGCTTTATTATTTTTCAGTTCTACAATCAATAATTGATTTTTCTTAAAGATACTATCCAGTTGATTTTTATTTTCTGTTATAAAATTCTTATATGTATCATAATCTTCTTTAGTTTCAAAAATCCGGGGTATCTGTAAGAAACTTTCCAAAATATTTTTTTCAGATTCTGTCGGAAAACCATTTTTCATAATAATATTACATATATCAAATCCATCATAACTGGCTGCTCTTTTTTGAAAATTGGTCATCCCTTTCAACACGTTTTGATACTCTTCGCAATACATTGCTTTTGGATTGTTGTAAAAAGCACTATCTGAAGAAGGTACTATGAATTCGTCAAAATTCCGTTTTTCTCTTGAATATGTTGATGCTTTCAATACATCTGCGATCAAAGCATATTTCAACTTATTTTGAATTACATCTTGAAATTTTGTACTCGTTGTATTGATATTCACCCATTCAGTATAAGATTTTTCTAACTTTTCATTGAGATCTTTCCTCCATGGAATAAATTCGTCAATTTTTGCTCTTACTTTATCTAATAACATTCTATCTGTAGGGAAATATGGATTTGCATTTGAAAAAGTAGTAAACTCATTATTTACGCATTGATTATCACCTCCAAAAACAACAGCCTTTTCATTCTCGTTCCGATAAGTCAAAATAACATGATTACCTGGTTCAGCATAAAAAGTTACTTCGCTTAAAGGTGATCGAGGTCCAAGTTGATTTGAAAATGTCACTTTAGACGTGAAATTATAAGGGATTTTAATTTGGAATGTACCATCATCTAACACTTTAACGGGATAAATTATCGGTTTATCAGAAAGTAAATCGGACACTATCAGTGCATTTTTCTTCGTAAAAAGAGGATTGGCAACTTGGTAATAGCCAGTCACAGTAAGACTGTCATTCACCGATAGTTTGTTATTAAATTCTGATTTATCAACCAACTTAATAGATGGTTTTTTAGTAAGGAGTAATTGTTTCCCTTTGGAATTCACTTTAAGTACAGAGTCTAAACTCATGGACAATTCGAGTGAGTTTTTTAATCCTTTGTTATTGAACAGTTCGATTGTAGCATAATTATCTGTACATTTCAATACTTTAAAGTTCCAGAATTGATTATTCCAGAAAATTTTATGTTCATAAAACCCGGCTTTCCAGTCACCTGTATCGTCATATGCATACCAATTTCCTTCAATTGTTGAAAGTTTTGAAAGTTGTTCTGTAAAGACAGTTATTCTGGGAACAAGCCAAACACCATACCAGGCTGCTCCTCTACCATCAAAATCATTATTAGTAATATTTATACACTTTGTAGCTGGATCGATAGGCGGAAAAATGTATTCGAAATGAATATGTTGGCCTATACCAATTATTTTTTCCGGTGCCATGGGCAATCCTTTTAATCCTGTTTGTTTAAACTGTTTTCCTGTAACCGGAACTTCAATATAACTGTCCAAGTCACCACTTGAAGTTGAGCCTCTGCCTAATCCAAACTGTCCGTAAACAATAGTCGCCGTATCGTTCATTCGAATGGAATCTATTACCCAACCCTTCATCCCTTTACCCTCAACATAAGGCTTTAAAATAAGTTTATTGATAGCTTGAGAAGACAAAAACATACTTAATAAAAAACAGGATAATAAAATTTTTTTCATGATGATAAATTTTGAATTTAAGTTTAACAATTAAATTCTAAACTCCAGAATTGGAATTTTATTTCATATTAATGTAAAATATCTTATTTCTTAATGGCTTTTGAGGTGAAAATTAGTTTGTTGTCAGTTTTAATCTTAATAAGATAAAAACCTTTGGGTAAAGAAGATAAATTAAGTTTCAATTTATTTTGACCTGAATATACATTGGTTTTCAAGGTACTTCCACTTAAAGATTCCACGCTTACAGAAATATTTTCATAACTCCTATCCAACAAAATCTCTGCTTTGTCAATAATAGGATTTGGATAAATTTTCAGGTTGGAATTCTCTGTTTTCTTAACTCCGTTTGCGTCACTTTCCACTTTTAGTACGCCATTTGAAAAATCCCATTTTAAACCTTCGCCCGGAGTTGCAGGAATAATTTCGCTAAATGATCCAGAAAATGATGTTGCGCTAAATAAGGTGAACTGGTTATCTAACTGTGGAGTTCCTGTTATTGTCAAATTTAATGAGCCACCAAAAACAACTGCTCCGGTAACAATGATTTTATCGTTTACTCCATACGTTTTATTTATCTCCATATTTGTTTGACTTCCAGAGGAAAGAGTCAATGACCCAACAGTGAAGTTGCCAAAATCTGATCCCGGAACTAATGTTGGGTCTCCAGGCTGAATTGCTCCACCTGAAAGAACTTCAATTTGTGAAGGAATATTGCCTTTGCCAGCCAAAATACCACCCTCGTTCACCGTAAATTTCGCAGTTCCGGTGTGACTCCCATCTACAATCAGCATTCCGTCTTTTACGGTAGTTGTGCCCGAATAGATATTTGATCCGGTCAGTTTCCAGTAGCCTGAACCTTCCTTTACAATGGAGGTAATGCCCTTATAACTTTTGTTGGAACATTCGTTATTGATAATTCCATTGAATGTTTCATCTGTCCCGGCCCCACCCACAATCCATGTCATAGTCGCAGCATTATTTTGTTTATCCGCTCCTGAAAGATAGGTGCCACCGGGGCCTGACAATCCTCCAAGATACATCGTACTTGCATTTTTCCAACAAATAATTTTTGTATTACCGGATGTTACAATTCGTGCATTTGCTATTCCGGTAGTATTGTTCAGCATAAATTGATTTCCATCAGTACTTGTGCCAATACCGTTTGCGTAGACTGTGCCGCTAAATTGTGACCAGTCGCCCTGAATGTATTCACGAACGTATGTTACATTAAAATTTAAAGTGCCGTTTCCACTTACTTTGCTGTATATATAGCAGTTTCTGTATGGTTCAAATGAAGAAACAGTACTATCAGCAACAACAATATTTCCATAATAATTCTCATATACAGTAGTTGAACCACCACTTGTTTTCAGGTATCCACCATTGAGTATATTTGTTTTATTGGCACTAAATGCATTTTCAATAGCAACCCCACCATTTATTTCAAGTTTCCCATCGCTTATGGTAGTAGTCCCCTCGTACGTATTTAATCCTTTTAACAGCAAACTTCCCGCACCCGTTTTAGTAATTCCACCTTCACCATTAATAATTCCGGTAACAGTAAGTACAGATGAGGCTGAAGAAACTCCAATACCTGCATTTCCTTCTAGTTTAATATTGCGGTCGGTTGAAACGGTAGCACCGGTATAATTTAAATTTCCACCTTTAAACAATAAATTGAAATCGTAATTCTGAGAAGCTCCAATTGAACTGGCAACCCCACCATTTGCCAGTTTATTTACTTCAAGTGTTCCTTTATAAATGACTGTAGCACCTTTATAGTTGTTATTCGTTTGCAACGAAAGTGTCCCATTTCCGGTTTTGTTTAACGAGCCTGTACCTGAAATATATCCTGATCCAATCAATGAAAAACTACTGTCGGCGTTTACCACCATATCTTTTATTCCCACAGCTTCGTTGATCGTAATATCTTTATCTAAAGTATTTCCAAAAAGCACTTTTGCACTATCGGTAAACATTACCGTTGCATTATTGTTAGCCCAACTGGCCGTGTTTTTATCCCAAGTAGCACCATTTGTACCCGACCATGTAAGATCTGGAGTAAAAGTTGATAAATTGAGAACAGCCACCGGAATTGGTTTTGTTTTTATGGTCAATTCGTTGGAATAATCAGAATACCCACTTGCGTTAAAAGCACGAACTCTGATTGTATTTGTTTCTTCTGGGCTTAAGCCAATGATTTGGTAGCTATTGCCATTTATTTGAGTCCGCGAAATTTCAGTATAAACGCCATTCTCCTTCTTTTCTACACAATACCCCTGTTCTTTTTCTGTGAAATCGAACCATGAAAGATAAATTGAGTTTTGAGTAGTAGAATCGGCAACTAAACATAACGGAGCGCGCAAGAAATCCTGAGAATATGATTTGTCGATGCTATTGATGTAATTTTCAATATTTAAATAGCCATTTGTTGAAACCAACAGAGCATCAGAGGCTAAATTTGAATTTAAACCATGAGTATTTTCCCATGCATCAGGCATGCCATCTTTATCGGAATCAGTTCTACTTGTTCCAGCCCACATGCTCCATTGAGATGGTGTACCAACCGAATTTTCTGTTTCGTTAGTGATGATGACACCTTTTTTGCCAAATGATTTAACCTGATCAATAACATAATAATCAATTAAATCGCGATAGGGTAGTGATGCGCCAACTCCGGGCAAAACAGAATCAATTAAAGAAATAGCTGTCCAGGTAGGTAAAACAGGATAATTGTAAGGAGTAGTTTGAAAATCGGGTCCACCACTATATTCACTTTGAGGAACCAAATATCCATTGTAAATTCCATCACGGTTTTTATCCCACCAATTATCATCAGCATAAATATGATACCTTTCATTGGCACCACTCAGAGCATTTACAGATTTCATTGGCCCGTTTATAAAATAATTACTCTCGCAGTTAGCAAAAGATTCACCTTCGGAATCACCGCCCATAATGTATGCTCCCGATGACCAGTTGTATACTACATTGTTTACGTATTGATTTACCCCTTTTATTTTATTGTTGCGAGTGTCGTTATCTACATATAAATTCCGGTAAAGAGTAACTCCACCGTCAGTTTGAATAAGTCCACCGGCTGAGTGACTTAATAAACCTTGTGAAATCAATGAATTTTGAATGGTAATGTTTATGCAATCTGTACCACTTATTGAGAAAGTTTCGTCGCGTCCCCATGATACTGAAACATGATCGAAAATCATATTGCTCCCGTTGGCAATTCCACAGGCATCTTTTCCACTATCACCAATTGCTCCCATGCGCATACGCAGGTAACGACAGATAACATTATTAGCACCCGAATAAGAAAATCCGTTGCCATAAATAGTTACTCCTTCGCCCGGAGCTGTTTGTCCGGCAATGTAAATATTGGATGATACGACAATACGACTAGTAATTTTTATTACTCCCGCAACATCAAACACCACAATACGATTGGATGAACTAACAGCATCACGAAATGAACCTGAACCTGTATCGTTCAAATTTGTGACATGATAAATAGTAGGAGAGGAGGAAGCACGTGCTCCTTTTGCATATTTTCCGAAACCTTCAGCGCCGGGAAAGGCAATAAGTTGAGAGAAAGAAAAACCGATAGAAAGAAAAATAGATGCTGCGAAAAGGAGTGATTTTTTCATAAAAATAATATAATTAGATTCAGTAACAAATGTAATCTACATTTATCAGATTTACAGTGTGTAAACTGATTGATATTGTAGATTATTTGATTTAAATGAAGCAATAATCTTTATATAATACCGTTTACACAAACAATATAGTCCAATTTCGACCCTGCCTGCTGCAGGCAAGTACGTCTCATTGATACTATTTGTTTGAAGCAACGGCATTAACAACAGTAGACATAAAAATGACTTTGGGTCATTTTATATGTACAGTTGGTATTATTAGGTTGTGTTCTAAGTATTTTACAAAGTTTTCATAATAATTAAACAATACTTTTACCGTAGTAAAAAAAATAGGTAACACCAAGCCATATTCCCTTATTTATAAGCAACATAACTGCTAACAAAAAGATAGGTTCTTATTCTTAATTCATGTTAAATCAATATTGTTTATTCAAATTTATTGATAATATTCAAACTTATATAATCTCTAATAAGTAAAATAGAAAAATAATATCAGATTATTTTCAATAATTTACTATAAAAAACAAAATCGTTGGTGTAAATTTTCAAAAGATAGTTGCCTGGAGCCAATCCGCTAACATTCAATTTTTCGAATGATTTTAAAACTTTGTTTTGCAAGCAGGTTTTCCCGGATAAATCATAAATTGAAATCATAAAATTATCACTACTGGGTATTTCTATTTGGAAATTGCCATCATTAGTGGGGTTAGGAAAAACGTTGATATCCCTATAGTATTGGTTCTTAACACCCAACGAAAGTTCTGATATTTCCAACTCTTCCGAAACGATTCGAGTTTCATTCGTTTCATTCAATTTTATCGAAACTTTATATTTTCCTGTTTTTAACGGAACAAGTTCAGCATTTTTTCCTCCTTCATATTCTGCAATAGGTATATCATTGTAATACCACTGATAATCATAAGCATTGGGTGCTGATATTTTTGAATTTGTATATTCCAACTCCGGACTCGGTATTGTCATTAATTCTTTTACTTTTTGAGCAATTATTGCAGCCCCTGCAGTCTTTGGATGAATACCGTCTGATTGAAATAAGGTTGAATTAAACCAGTTACTGCTATTTCCATTTAAGCCATCAAATATATCAATCAGATTTACACCTGACTCAAGAGCTACTTGTTTGATATGAGTATTAACAGAATCTTTGATATAATTGAATGAAATTGTCCAAACTACATTTTCTCCCGGTGGAATTAAACCAATGTAAATTTCAGGTTTTGATGATAAGTTCCGGAAAACATCTATCATCTCTTTATAATTGCTCACAAACTCTTTACCATAAGGGTTCCAATTAGTGTTTTTAGCATCGTTTGTTCCTAACAGAATCATAACTTTGTTGGGTAAAAAAGTTTTTGCATTTGTGTATGCTGATTCATTCCAGTAGGGTTTGTCTCCTTTTTTCAACAAAGTTCGAGAACTTACGCCAAAATTCCCAACTTGCCAGTTTGTAGTTCCTAACAAAACCTGAAGTTGAGTAGGATAACACTGAGTTGAAGGTGATGAAAGTCCGTAACCATAAGTAATACTGTTTCCGACGCAGGCTATTTTCTGAACAGATGTTTTTTCTGCCCTGCTATTGACAGAAAATGAAAAAATGAGAAGGAGGATGACGAATTTTATTTCAATAGTATTTTTCATTATTAGTTTATTCTTTTGCGATAAATATTGCGTTGAACCAGTTGGTGGTAATTCCTTTAAGAATGACAGGATTCCCGTTTTTCCAGTATTTTGCAACTCCATCATCTGAGCCTGAAACATAAACATCGGTTCCGTCAACGAAAATTGAATTGCCATAAGCATTATTCGAACCATCAGTCAGATTTACCGAAACATTGTCATTCCAGTATTTGGCTACTGAATTTGTAGTAGAATATTCTTTTCCGGCAACATATACTATACTATCTGAAACAAAAATAGAATTGGCTTCAGCAAAATTATTATCTTCGTTTAATTTTACGACTGTATTGTTTTTCCAGTATTTCGTTTCGAAGAAGTTAAGACTGGTATTTGTTTCGCTCCCTGCAACATATACATCGGAATCACTAACAAAAATTGAACTTAATCTTGTTGCATTCGTACCACTCGTAAGGTATGTGGGGTTGCCATTCACCCAAAGCACACCCTTACTTTTTACTCCAAATTCAGTATAAAGGTCAACATTCTCTGTTCCTATTACATAAATATTGTTGTTGGCAACAAAAATTCCTTCTGCTGAAGATGGTGTGTTTCCTATAGTCAAATTATGCGGTTCGGCATTTACCCAGTATTTGGCAATTCCGTGTTTTACACCTTCGTAACCAGCAGTATACACAGTAGAATCGGAAACAAAAATGGAACTTGCATAAGCATCATATTTTCCATCTGTAAGACTAACCGCTGTGCCGTTTTTCCAATATATGGCCATTTTATTATGTGTTGTTGGGTTTACTTCATAACCACAAACATAAACATCTGTTCCAACAACATACATTGAATAGGCAACCGCTTCACTGTATCCATCCGAAAGTTCAACCGCAACACCATCCTTCCAGTATTTTGCAATATAGGTTCCATAGTTTTCATCTGCTCCTGCCAGATAAACAACCGTTTTTTTAGGTATTATCACATCAATTTCATCTTCATTATCGGTTGTTTTTTCGCAACTTAAAAGTGAAATGATTATCAGGCAAAATATTGCTGAAATTTTAAATGTCTTTTTCATAGTTGTTTTTTATTATTGAGTTCATCTTGACTTATTAGTTATAGAATAATGTTGCTCCTACGGAGCTTTAAAATTGACTATATATTTATATCCTACTAGCTTCCGATAGTTATTGTGAATTGCACCTAATGGAGCATCTTCAGAGTTTCAGAGAGGCGAAAGTGTGGTAGAAATATTTATTTCAATGAAACAAAAGCTCTGTAAGAGCGATATTATAAAAAGTCAAGAAGACTTCATTATTTCCAATTGTCTGTTCGGAAAGGCGAAGCAGGCAGTTTTTCTTTGTTACTAAAATTTGGCATAGCCGATTCGTCCCACGCAAAACGAACTGCTACGGGCTGTTCAATTTCATTTGATGAAATAATGAGCTTATTTCCTTTTATTTCTGCTTTTGCAGGTACAAAATTTTTATCCGAACCAGCAATTGTAAACCAATTAAGTCCCTCATCATCGGAACTTATCAACCCACCTCCGGTATTTGTAAAAGCGATTTCAATTGTATTCTTTTTAATTCTCATTTTTTTATACAGCGGACCGGAATACACTATTTTCTTTTTATAATCTTTTGCCAAAGCCCACAATGACAACCTTCTTCCCACTTCCCATTTATATCCGGGATGAATATTGGATAAATTGTCAACTAAATCAGTAGTAACCACCATTCCTGTTTTATTGAATTGCAGACAGTTGGCTTGCGCCTCCCAATAATATGGCAACAAATCAGTACCATGTGCCAGTTTATCTTTACGCTTACTGTAATAATAGGGTGCTATTTGTACAAAGTAAAATGGAAGATCATTATCATCCCACAAATTGCGCCATGTTTCGAGCATAAGTTTTGTTTTTGCAGCAAAAGTAGTGGTGTCATGAACCATTAGATTCGACTCTCCCTGATACCAGATAATTCCTTTAAGGGTGTAAGGAATTATCGGCTGTATCATGCCTGCAAACATTTTACCGGGAACGATGCCGTCAATTTTGAAATTTGTTTTGCCAGTCAGACTATCCCCAAACAAAGGTGAATTCTGATAAGATGTTGGAGGAGTCCATTCTTCAACGCGCGTTCCTCCCCATGAACTTGAAATGATTCCGATAGGGACATTTAGTTCTTGTGCCAATTCTTTTGCAAAGAAATATCCGGCAGCTGATACAAAACGAATAGTTGAGTCCTGACAATCTTTCCATCCTTCTGTTGCTAGCGTGCCAGACAGATTTTTTTCCACATAAAGGAATCTGATAAGTGGATTTTTTTCTCCTTTGAGTTCTTTTTCAGCAAGATCTTCTCTTTTTTCTGAAGCGGCATAGCGATGCAGACTTCTATCCAATGGATATTCCATGTTTGACTGACCAGAGCAAAGCCACACTTCGCCTACCAATATATTATGAAGCTCAATAATATTTGAACCTGAAATTGTTATAGTTCGTGGCTCAGCCGATGCTTTCATTGGGCTGAGTTTTACTTGCCAGTTCCCATCTTTATCAGCAACGGCTTTTATTGTTTGATTTGCAAATGTTACGGTTATGTTGTCGTTGACATTAGCCGTTCCCCAAATTGCAACCGGTTTTCCTTGTTGCAAAACCATATTGTTAGTAATTACCCGGGGTAATAATATTTGTGCTGATAATGCACAATATGCAAAAATAGCGATTGTGAAAAGGAGAACGTTCTTCATAATATATTTTTTTTGAACAAGTTGTTTTTTTATAATGAAAAATTACACGCCACTAAAAGCACTAAAACCACCATCTACAGGCAATACAACGCCGGTTATAAAACTGGCTGCATCAGAGCACAAAAACTGTATTGCTCCGTTTAACTCATCGATATCGCCAAAGCGGCCCATAGGTGTTTTTGCAATTACTTTTTTGCTTCTATCGGTAAGCGACCCATCGGGGTTAATTAAAACAGAACGATTTTGATCGCCAATGAAAAAGCCTGGAGCAACTGCATTTACACGTATTCCATCACCAAATTTCAAAGCCATATCTGAAGCCAGCCATTGTGTGAAATTACTTACAGCTGTTTTTGCTGCCGAATAACCCGGAACGCGTGTAATAGCAGAGTAAGCTGCCATCGAAGAAATATTGATAATGTTACCTGACTTTTGTTCTGCCATTACTTTACCAAAAACGTAACTTGGATAAACGGTTCCATTCATATTCAGATTGACTACTTTTTCCCATTCCGGAATTTGCATGTCAATAAAACTCTGATCGGGAGAGAGTGTAGCACCCGGTGTATTTCCTCCTGCAATATTTAATAAAATATCAATTTTTCCCCATTTTGCAATTACTCCTTTCGCCACATTTTCTAAACTGGCAATATCAAGTACATTTCCTACTATTCCAATCGCTTCGCCACCCAAATCATTGAGTTCTTTCACCCGTGTATTCAGATTCTCCTGACGAATATCAATGGCTACTACTTTTGCTCCTGCTTTTACAAAACTGGCAGCTATACTGCCTCCTAAAACACCACCTGCACCGGTGATAATGGCAACTTTGCCTTTAATACTAAATTGTTCGTTCATATATTTTTAAAATGTTATAATCCTTTATTTACTGCTGCCATAATACCTGAAACCTGTGCCAAAGCGTACATTCGTCCATAAAATGAATATCCCGGATTATGTTTGGTGTTGTCATCATCCAACATTAATTTGCCATGATCGACACGCATGGGCAAATTTCGGTTTTCTTTTGTAAAAATTCTGACCAGTTCTACTAAATCAGCATTTCCCGACAAATGGGAAGCTTCTCTGAAATTTCCGTTATCTAATAATTCTGTACTTCGAAGATGTACAAAATGAGTTCTTGATGCAAATTTTAATGCCAAATCGGTTACGTTATTATGCGTTCCTGCACTGAGCGATCCTGCGCAGAAAGTCAATCCATTATTTGGACTGTCTACAGCATTCAGAAACCAACTAATATCTTCTTCGCAGGTTACTATTCGGGGCAATCCCAAAACGGAAAAGGGAGGATCGTCAGGATGAATGCATAAATTTACACCCCACTTTTCGGCTACTGGAATCACTTGCTCCAGAAAATATTTCAGATTTGCACGCAACTGATTTTTATCAATTCCATCATATAGAGCTAATAGTTTTCTGAATAATTCTACCGGCTCATTGGCATTATTCTTAAAGTTTTCGTTTACAAAGCCCTGTGTTTTTACAATAATGGTCTGAATCAATTCATTTTTTTCTTCAGCCGTAATTGTTTTATCCAATTCAAGGACTTGTTGCATTTCTTCTTGGGTGTAATCTTTTTCAGCACCATGACGTTTTAAAATAAAACAATCGAAATAAGCAAAGCGAATTTTGTCGAAAAACAATGTTATTGTTCCGTCGGGCAGTTTATAGTTTAAGTCTGTTCGTATCCAATCGATTACGGGCATAAAATTATAACAAACTGTCTTAATCCCGGCTTTAGAAAGATTCTCCAAACTGGTTTTGTAATTTTTAATCAGAATATCCCTGTCTGTTCCACCGTATTTTATACTTTCCGAAACCGGCAAACTTTCTACTACCGACCAACGAAGTCCATGACTTTCAATATAGTTTTTTATCTCAAGAATATTTTCGGACGACCAACTGTCTCCATTTTTAATGTCATGTAATGATGTAACTATGCCTTCTACACCAATTTGCCTAAGCATATCGAGTGTAATCACATCGTTTTTTCCAAACCATCTCCATGTTTTTTTCATAAATACTTATTGATTTTTTTAATAGTCAGGTGAAAATTTAGAAAGCATCCTTTATGTAGATATGGAATCTTAAATTTCAAATAACAAAATTAATCTTTATTTTATTTTGTACACCTTAAAATCTGAAAATGCTGAAATCCTTGATCCCATTAGTCTTAGACCGATTCTACCAGATGTAAGTTCTGGGAATTGTGATAAATCCCAATGACAAAGTTTTTCTTTTCCATCGCCGGTAATTTTCATATAAATATCATTGTCGTTTCGAATTACCGAAATGTGGTACTTTACCCCATTTTTAAACATGCCGGTTCGCAAATAATCGGGTTCCAGAGACGTTCCATTTAGTCCTTTTTCACGTTCAGGCATATACCTTCGGGCACGGATATAATCTTCGCTCTCAATAGTATTTTCATTCTCGAATGCCGCAAAGCTTACATGAAATGCATTCATGTGTTCGAAATAAAGTTTCATGGAAGGGACCTTGCGTAACTCTGACCATTTGCTAATGTCCTTGTCGTAGGGTTGTTGTCCACTTCCTTCAGCAAATAGATACAATATATTTACTGATATGGTAGATTTATCCATTTTGATAACATCGAAATCTACTTTTATATTTCCGTCGAAGGATTGTTTTGTCCAAAGCACTGAATGGTCGGCGTCCGATTTTGCAATCGCTCCTGCTTTAAATGTCAGACCCTTTGAGGTGTTTTTTAATTCTGCTTTTTTGCCATCCAGAAACCATTTATCGGTATAGGAATTTTTAAAATTATCTTCGAATACATTATTCCAGGATTGTTTTTCCTGTTTTTCAAAATTGCTTTTTATTTCAACTTCTTTTTTATCCGGTATTTTATCGCCTATTAATTCTAACATCATAATGGCGTTTAGTCCCCATTGTGCTGTGCTGTTTGTGCTAATTCGGGGATTTTCATGAATTGGATTCAACACTTCAGGTGTTTCTATTAAGTCGGAACCATAAATGTTTCGCAAGTCACCTGATTCCTGACTGCGACGGCTCCAACCACCCATAAATTCTGACCATGCACGTGCTGCTAATTTATCATCGTTCAATTCATGAGCAGCAAAGGCAGTCAGACGTGGAGTTCGGAAGCTGAAATTCCCCCAGTTTTTAGTTTTTTCGGTTCGAGTCGGGTCATCATCGGGCATACCATAGTATTTACAATATTCAGTAAACACTTTTCTGAACGAAGGTTCATCAATCATATCGAACATTTCCATTAATATTTCGTAACCACCCATTATGGTTGCTAAATGATTGTGATTTAGAACGCCGGGTTTACCATCGAACCAGAGTTTTCCAGTCTCAGGATCGTAACTCAATCCATTTGGTCCGGTGAATAAATTGTCGGGTAATTTTGATAAACTTCTTAATCCGGCTATTATTTTATCACGGTATTTTGTATCACCGGTACGCTCCCATGCTGTCATCCAATTTCCTGCCAACGAGAGCCAGTCTGGTCCCCAACGCAACCGCATCGGACCAGCATAGGGAAATTTTTCCTTTGGCTGAGCAATGCGTAATGGCTCAAATTTTACCAACGATTTTTCAACATCCAATGATTCCTGCATCAAATCACCACAACGTTCATCTGTTGTCAGATAGTAATAATAGCGTTTCCATGCTGCCTGACCAATACGCGCTTCTTTTGAACCACATCCCCAATGCGATACATTGTGACGACTTCCAAGTCCTTTCATTTCGCCTTCGTGGTACGTATCCACTTCGGAAGTATGACGCGTCATGGCTTCGGCCATTCGGAAAATATCAGCATGACCCGAACGTAGAAATGAATACCATAACCAGTTGTTTGGAGCAAGTTCGGTATTGTCCCAAGCGTAACCACCAATATCATATCGCCAAACATGGCGTACTGCATCATAAGTATGCATTATATCACCAAAATTCCAGAAACCGTACCAATGGCGTTCGTCAACGGCACGTTTATAAAATAAAAAGGCGCTGTCCAGTTGGTTTTCGATCCACGCTTTTGTTTCATTTGATTTGTCGGGCAAACTCCACATTCCAAATGCGCGCACCTGATGTAAGTATTCCGGAGAACAAACAAGTTGAGGAGCAGCTTTGCCAAGCTGAACCATAGAAATTGTTTCAGATTTTGTTGGTAAACTCTCGAATGGGAAAAGTGTGATTTCGGAAGTGCGGGCAATGCCATAAGGTGTGCTTAGTCCGTCTTGCACGTCTTCGTAAGTTGCATCAAGATCGTGTGCAATGGTGTCGTAATGTCGAAGATCCATCGCTTCAGCTTCTTTTGACCATAGCCAGATAGTCACTTTTGCATTGTTACTACGTGCTCCGTTTATTTCGAAAGCAGCCGGATAAGATTGCCAGAAATCTTTGAGTGAAATAGCTAATCCACCTGAAACATCTCCCACTAATGCTAGTCCTGAAGCCCTTTTTCCATCGTCGGCATGTAGCCATGAGGAATTGGAATTTGTGCGTTTTGAAATGGAGAATCCATTGGAGTTTAACTGGGTGAGTTTATAATCGTCCCATGCAGCAAAATGGTTGAAGAATGTGTAAGCTAACGAATCATCAGGAGTGATTTCGGGCAGGCGTTCGCCGGCAAATTGTTTGTCAGGCAGACTTCTGTCTCCTTTAAACCGAAACGGATCACGACCAATTAGCGGTTTTACTGCTTCCGACCAAAGTCCTTCTCCATCGCCGCTAAAACGAATATGTCTGTTGTGTAAGGATTCACGCATGGGAACAGCAAATGAAATTCCCATTGATTTTATAAAGTCGTGATCTTGGTCACCATTGTACTCAAAGCTATGAACCAGTTTTATTTCTTTTTGTCCTGCATAAAAATAAAGTCGTACGGTAAAAGGGAAAAGTCTTTTTTCAGAAGTTGATGATTTGTGTTCACCCGTAATTTTTATTACAGCACGTACAGGTCCGTTTTGTTCAACAATAACTGAATTTATCTGACTTACAAGATTGTCATAACTGATTATTTGATCTTCAATTTTATCCCTGTTTTCGAGCGAACTTACTAAATGTCCGTTTTGACCTACGACTTTCCCATTAACTGAAACAGTCTTAATAAAATCAGTTCCCGCTTTGTTTATTGTGCATTGAAGAATACCCGTATTAATTTGAATGTTGTTCTTATTTTCTTCTACAACTACTCCATTATTGATATTTGATTTGTCTGTTGTTTCAAGAGAAAAAATATTTGAATTGTCTGCAACAGCGGCGCAACCCAACCATTTAATAGTCCCATCCGGCCAGTAAGCCATAGGCCAGGTTTGAAGTGGAATTGATTTCCCGGCTTTATTTTTTAGTGAAAAATTCTGTGATTTTTTTATTTCGCCCTTTGCAAAAGGAACTCCCCAGCTTACACCGATATTTTGATGGGGTTGAGTATCTACCCAATGAAGCGGTACAGGAACTTTTGCATTCACAAAATTCAGTGAAATTGCAAGTATTAATGTCGCGAGAAATTTCATATATCTTTTTGATTTCATCTTCTTCTCAGTATTATCGTTTTTCTCATTAGTATTTAGGTGATTTCCAATTAAAAAAGCAGAAACGCAAAATGTTGAGAAAACTTCAACACCTTGCGTTACTTAACAATCAAACTATTGCTTAACAATCAATCATTCTTTAATAATTTTATGTGTTGATACTTTTGTACCGGACTGCAATTTAAGCATATAAATACCTCTTGTCAAATCAGCAATATTCAGCTTAATATATTCTTGTTGACCATATTTTTGAGTATAAACTTCCGTTCCCAAGAGGTTGTAAACCGAAACAGTCAGTTCTTCTGATGGATTGAAAAGTTGAATAGTTAAATAATCTTTAAATGGATTGGGATAAATGTCAGAACCAATTTCAGGTTGTTGTATGCCGGTTGATATTTTTACTTTTAATTTACCCGCTGAAACAAATTCCGATAAATCCCATGCAAGTCCTTCGCCTGGAATTGCGGGAGAAATAGCCGTTGGAGTCCCTGTTACAGTTCCATCAATGATTTTGAATTCATCGCCAACAGCAAACTCAGTCCCTTCTGCAATAATCACTTCCAGAATTCCGGCCATATTAAATGTGCCGGTTGTAACAAGTAAATCATTTTTCGCGTTTACTTTGTCGATATCCACTGTAAAAATTCCGTCGGCAAGAATCGAAGCATTGTTATTTACGGTAAAAGTGCCAATACCATCTCCCGGAGAAAGTGACCCACGCATATCAACCGAAACAGCACCCGAGACAGCACCTGAGCCTGCTAGCGTTCCTGTTGGAAATACCATTATGTCACCTGTTCCCAAGCCACTTCCAGCTATATTATCCACCATAATTGTCCCTTCGTTAATGTAAGTTCCGCCACTAAAAGTGTTCTCGTTTGTCAAAGTCCATGTTCCAACGCCTACTTTTGTTACTGAAGCTTTTGCTCCGGTTCCACTGTATTGCGTGTTGGTAATTTTTCCACTGAATTTAGAATCTTCATTTCTATTTCCAATTTCCCAGTTTATTGTACAAGCACCAGTTCCTCCAGCTCCTAACTCAGAGCTTGAATATCCAATCAGATCACCAATTGGAATCGTGATATCTGTTGTTGCTCTATAAATCATCGTAACTTTATTGTACAAGTTAAATTTGACATTTGCATAGCCTTTTGTACTATAAAGGATCATTCTGCCACCATCCCCATCTGTCGTTACATTTATTTTCCCTGAAAATGCAGTTGCATCCGATGCAAGAATGTTTTGAGTATCACCAGCAAAATAGTTTAATGTACCACCACCCGAAAGTGAACCTGCAATAACTGAATTTCCATCAGTATTAAGAATACCGGTTGATCCTGTTGGGACTTTCAGATTCCAGGTTGAAGTATTGCTTGTTGTTGTACTATTGTTCATGATAAGTGAACCGCCCTGTAATGTAATAGTGTCACCAATTCCTAATGCTCCAGTATTTGCCACATCGTTGCTAAGAATTATTGATCCCCTTTTAATAAGTGTTCCACCTTTATAATCATTTGCTGAGCTCAACGATATTTTACCAGAACCATCTTTCGTAAATTTACCTGTTCCGGTTATTTTTCCAGACATGGTTAAGGTCGTCGACGAACTGCCTACTGTCAAAGTTCCTCCATTCGCGTTTAGAGTCATACCACGGTTTGTCGATTGTGAAATGCCGGTAATACTCATTTCGCCACCGTTAAAAACTATATTTGCAGATGAGTTGGTTGCAGCTCCTATTGGCGAAGCTACTCCACCATCGGAAAGTGTTGCAAATTCGAGAGTCCCTTCGTTTAAAAATGTTTTCCCGGTGTAGGTATTGCTGTTGCCTAAAATTGCTTTTGCACTACCATTCTTGGTTAATTTTCCAATTCCTGTAATAGATCCGGTTCCACCAAATGAATAGGTTTCTGACGATTCGATTAAAATTGAAGCCGGTGATACATTCTCGTTTAAAACGACTGTTTTTTGTAAAGACTCATCATTGAAAAGTACTGAATCATTCGAACTAAAAGCTCTGGTTTGATCTGTTAATTTCCAGTTCAGTGTTTTTCCATTATCCCATTTATTATCAACATTACCTTCCCAAACCAGGAACGCCGGAGCTGTAACACGAAGTTCAATATTATTTCCGTTCTTAACGACTGAATATCCCAGATATGATGGAATACCGGATATTTTAAGTTTTGAAATATCTCCCGAAATAGTTCCGTTACAAATAAATATCGTGTAATTTCCAGGTGAAATATTCCCATTAGTAGATGTGATAACAATCGATTCGCCTCCGCTCATATTCCAGTCACCGTTAATTAAAATAGTATCGTTCGAAACAACTGCATTGTTATTTATGATAAAATCATATTTCATTGTAATTTGACCATTATCAGTCAATGAACCTCCAAAAGTCAATTTTGACGTTTCTCCGGCAATTTCTCCGGGACTTATTGAAGTTAAAGATTGCAGCGTAACATCTTTATTGAATGTGCCTTTACCTCCAATATTTACAAAAGGTTGTATAAATACTTTACTATTCGAAAGCGTTCCGTTGTTGAAGAAATCACCTCCCCAAATAGT
>Ga0172378_10002222_pt1 | contig 18111 bp, 11 predicted proteins | sample GrowelOW332metaG_FD_119755 | JGI IMG/M metagenome (GOLD analysis project Ga0172378, IMG submission 119755) | Groundwater microbial communities from an aquifer near a municipal landfill in Southern Ontario, Canada - Pumphouse #3_1 metaG | ecosystem: Environmental > Aquatic > Deep subsurface >... | reverse complement strand
CTTAGAGATACTAATGCTGTAATATTTGTATATTGCAGAAGCGGAAACAGAAGCGTAACTGCAGCTGATATATTAGTAAATCTGGGATATAAAAAAGTATACAATTTAGGTGGAATAATAAACTGGCCCTATGAAGTTGTTAAATAAAAGGAGAAAGTATAATGCATAAATTTAATATTAAAAATATAGAAAAGCTGGATAATCCGGAAAGAAGAAGAACAATGCCTCCAGAAGAGACCTTGAAAAAGTTCAAAATTAAGGATGATGATATTTTACTGGATGCAGGCTGTGGCATAGGATATTTTACGATACCGGCAGCAAAGCTTCTTATAAATAATAAAGTTATAGGGATAGATATAATGCCTGAAATAATAGAAATAGCAAAAGAAAAAGCAGAAGGCATTAATAATATTGAGTTTAAATTAAGTGAAGAATATTGTTTTCCTGCAGATAACCAGTCAATAAAATATTTACTTTTATGTAATGTTATTCATGAAATAGAAGATAAAGAAAGATACTTTGCTGAAATTAACAGAGTATTAAAAGAAAAGGGATACTTACTGATAATAGAATGGGATAAAAAAGAAATGAAGATGGGGCCTTCAGTGCAGGAGAGAATATCTAAAGAAGAAATGATAAAATTTTGCAGTAAAGAGGGATTTGTGCTGACTGAAGCTATGGATGTATCTGCCAGTCATTATGGGCTTAAAATGCAGAAAGAATAAATTTTACCGGCACAACAGTTACAGCAGAAATGGCAATTAGTATCTCATTAAAGCAAAAATCGGTATGGAATAATTTTCATGCTGATTTTTTGATAAGCTCTAAATATATTTGATATATATCAAATTATAAATTGCCTGGTTTTCCCCATAAGATATGCCAGCTTTATTATGGATTTCTCCTCCATTGACATTTCTCTGTTAAACATCTTTTCAAATTGTTTAATCAAAGCTTTTTCATCAACTATTTCTTTTGGTTTGCAAACTCTTCCGGGTGATGATATAGGGGTATATACCTTAGGAATTACAGTATCATCATATATAATTTTAAAAACTTCGGAGGTATAATAAGCATCATTAAAAGCATCATGAAATTCATTTTCTGATGAAAGGTTTAGAAATTCAACTGCATTTTTTAAACCAATTCTAAATCCTTTTGAAACTTTAAAATATTTAGAAGCATAATGCTGAACATCAATGAATTTGAAATTTGATAAAGCAGGTAATTCATGAAATTTTATATTTCTTAGAAGCTCTTTTATGTCAACTGTTCCCCAAACACATAATACTATTTCCCCGCTGCCTGCAAATCTTATAAAATCTTCATAAACCTGTGGGAAGCTTTTATGGATACTCACCTTACTATCATTTATTCCGGTCAAATTCTCTATAAATGGATGGATTGCAGTATGTACTGTTGGCTTAATTAAAGTATTAAATGTAGAAACTGTTTCAAAACTTTCGTTAAGCTTTAAGGCTCCAATTTGAATAATTTCAAATGGTAAGCTGGGAAAAGCAGCCTCAGGATTTGAAATATCAGTTGATTTTTGATTAAATTCTAAATCATATATTATATAGTTCATTGTAGTCATCCTTTTTAGATTTATTTATTGCTTCTGTATCATTAACTTAAGAAAATTATATTTATTATTTGTAATCTTAAATTTAAAATACTTATTGTATACATAACATATATAGATTGCCGTTGGCGTAATATACACCGGTTAGAATTTATATTAAGATTTTTACCCTTATTATACACTAATTAGAAAATGATGATATAATTGTAATATTAATTAACTTTATTTGGTACAGACTTATATATTAACAAAGTGAAAAAGGTGAGTATTTATGGAAGATAAAATTAAGAATAATTTAAAAACAGCTATCCTGCTTGGTTCATTTGCTTTTGGTATCATGTCATTTATTTTACCTATATATAGTAAAAGAATCGGAGCTGATGCAGTATCAATAGGAGGCCTTTTTTCTGTATTCAGTGTGGTAACTTTATTATTAAGGCCACTGATTGGAAAAGGAATAGACAAGTATGGGGGGAAAAAGTTTTTGACTTCTTCATTCTTGTTTTATGCAATTTCAATGGTTCTGTATTCTTATTCAGCTAATATTATTCTTTTATACTTAAGCAGGGTAATACAGGGTATAGGTTCCTCACTTATGTGGGTTTCTGCATATTCTATGGCCGTAGAAAATACTGAGAATGAAAACAGGGGAGGTTCAATCGGAAAAATAGATGAAGCAAGCTCAAGAGGTGCATTATATGGAGCAGTTATAGGCTTTATTGTATTAAGTAATTTTTCGTTTTTAAGCGGATGGAGCCTTTTGTTTAAGGGATATGCAGTATTATCAATTCTAGCTGCTTTCATTGTATATAAATATATACCGGAAACAAAAACAACAAATAAAGAAAAACAGGAAATAGGGGATACAAAGCTGGCTGGCAGTTTCTTTAAGCTTCTGGCTGTGGTATTTATCAGTTCAATATCAGCATCCATGTTAAATCCTCTTATATTAATCTACCTTCAGGATAAATTCACTAAAGATCTAACTGTATTGGCAATTGCATATATTCCCACAGCGCTTGTATACTCATTTTTGCCATCAAAACTAGGTAAAATCAGTGATAAAATTGGAAGAATTATACCTATGATTATAGGCCTGGCCGGATCAGGAATAGATTCATTCGGATTTGTGTATTCTTCCAGCATCAAAGTACTTGTTGTGTTCTGGGTTATAGAGTCTTTGGGAATGGTTATGGCATCACCTGCACAGGAAGCTTTAGTTGCAGATTTAACAGGTGAGGATGTTAGAGGTACAGGCTATGGCTTATATTTATTTGTTACAAGTTTGGGAGCAGCAATTGGCCCTTTGCTTGGCGGGTATTTATATGAATATTTTGGGCATACAATTCCTTTTTTCTTAAATGGAATTATATTACTGCTTGATATGATTTTAGTAATAATTCTGTTTAAAAATTCGAAGAAGGTCTAGAAAATAAGAAAAATTTTATAAGTATAATAATAGTAAGAGCTGCCATTATCCTAATATTACAGGATTACTGGCAGCTCTTTTCATATGGTTTCTGATATATCAGTTTTTGTTATTTTATATATTAATACAAAACTTATATTTTCATGCTTTTTGCCTTGAAACTGAAGCAGCTTTAGATGAGATTTTTATCCACGTATTTTGTCAGTTTCCCCAGGCAGTTTACATAACAGCCAAACTCGTTATCATACCATCCAAATACCTTTGCATGTGTCACCGGCAAATTCATTTCATGATTCGTTTCAATTCCATAAGACTTAAGAGTTTCAGCATCGAAAGATAAATAGCCGGTTCTTGTATGATTTTCAAGGCCTTCTATGACAATGGCTGCCTGACAGCCCATCAGATCAGAGGAAACATTTTGATTTTCACTGAAGATTAAAAGGTCCTTTTGGGCACCGGCAGCTGCCTTCCTGTAAATATCGTTAATGAAATTATGGTTAATGATTGGTTCTCCGGTTTCTGTACGTTCCGTACGGAATGTGAGATTCAGTGAAATAAGAGACACCGTACTGGTAGGAACCCTTATGGAATCTGCCATAAAGCCAACCTTTTTAATTTCAGGAATAATTTCCTCCAATGCAATGGCCGCACCTGTTGAGGTGGGGATTATATTATTGAAAACAGAGCGGTTCCTTCTTAAATCCTTTGTCCCTGCCTTTGGAGGAGCATCCAGTATGCTCTGGTTATTTGTAGAGGCATGAACAGTAGTCATGGATGCCGTAACAATCTCTGATGTCTCTTTCGTATCCAGGAGTGGCTTTACCATATGAGCAAGACCTGTAGTGGTGCAGCTTGCCGCAGATATAATATGATGCTTTAATGGATCGTAGGAGGAATGATTTACTCCATATATAAAGGTTGCACTGTCCTCGGGAAGTTTCCGTGAAGAATCCTTGATCTTAAATGGTGCACTTAGGATTACCTTTTCTGCCCCGGCTTCTAAATGCCCTCTTAGGCTTCCTTTAGGATGATCTGCCGGCAGTGTGGGGTCTAAAAAGACACCGGTGCAGTCTATGACCAGTCTTACACCTTCTTTGGCCCAATTGATTTCTCTTGGATTTCTAGCTCTCTTTATTATTTTTACCGGTATTCCATCCATTTCAATCAAACATTCCTGCCTGTCTAAAATTTTCACATCACAGGATTTCCCAGTATATCCATACATAAACCTATCCAAAGTACCATAGGTGGAATCGGTAGACAGATATTGGATGATGTCCTCTATTTTCTTTCCGAGTTCACGTCCGGAGTTGATGACAATTCCGTCAAAATGTTTTAGATTAAGATGATTCCATAGTGTCAGTTTTCCAATTCGTCCTATGCCGTTAATTCCCAGTATTCTTTTGCTATTCATTTCCATAATTATACTCCTCTATATTTTTTATTTATAATATATTTCATAATGGTCTTCATAAATGTTGCCCAGACTGCCATCAATGGATATTTTATCTCCCGGCATAAAAGCATGCCCGTTGATTGTACACTTTTTTTCAGATTCCTTTACGATAAGTCCTCCGCATTTTACTATGCAGACTTTGCCCAAACTGGCTGCCGTCACTGCAGCATGAGATGTTACACCACCTTTGGCAGTAATCAGGCCATCACAGACAAAAATCAGCGGAATATCGTCAGGTACTGTGTCTGGTCTTACAAGTATGATTTTTGCACCGGGTTTTTCCTCTTTTAATCTCTGTATATCTTCCATATCAAAGGCCAACAGCCCTGATAAGACACCGCTGCTGACGCCGATGCCATGCCCTACAAGTTTCATCTCATTTGGAAGCTGCAGAAAGCCTAAGCAGGACTTATTCTTTTTCAGATTTTGATTGCGGGTCTGCAAAATATATAAACTGTCCGGACTGTCTTTTTCAAAGGTAAATTCAATTTCCTGATGGACAAAACCATGTTGTTCTATCAATTGCTTTGCATACCGGTTAAGTGTCTTATAAACCTGAGGAAATCCCGATTCCAAAGACAGGCTGCAGTCGCTGTAATGATGCCTCCTCTGGTGTTCTGAGATAGGCAGGGTGTTTACCAGTCCGGAAACTACATCTTCTCCCTGACTGCAAAGGGAAAAATCTCCGCAAAGACTGATTCCTGAGCTGCCGCTGCTAAACGGACTGCTGGTAAATACCACGCCTGTACCTGAACTTACAGACAAATTCCCAAGTATCATTTTCTGAACCAGCACTGCAGTACCCCATTCATCTGCAATATTCATATGATTACGGTAAGAAACTGCGCTCTTTGAAGACCAGGAGTCCAGAACGCACCTTATTGCCTGTTTCATCTGCCTGAAGGGATCGCTTTCAATTTGTATATTATAATCCTCCAGCACTTTTTTATAGGAAAAGGCGATTTTTCTCATTTGTTCCTTTTTAAACTGGATTTTCAGTTCTACTCCCCACAGCTGTTTATGCTCCAGTATTACCTGATCGAAGATGTCCCTGTCTATACCAAAAGCCATGCCCCAGCTTTGTAGAAAGCGCCTGTAACAGTCCCAAGCAGTCCAGCCAAATTCATTTACCCTGCTGTAAGCTTCTGCTATTTCATCATTTATTCCTACGTTTAAGAATGTCTTCATTGCACCGGGTAATGAGATAGAGGAACCTGAACGGACGGAAAAAAACAGAGGTTTTTTGGGGTTCCCATATTTTCGCCCTGTGATTTGTTCAATGCTGACAATATTATTTTCAATCATCCTGTCAAAATCCCTGCTCATAGAAGGATGGCCGCTTATGGTATCCTTGTGTCTGAATACTTCGGTAGTTATAACAAACCCCGGAGGAACAGGGAACCCGTATGTAGCCAGCTTTTTAAGGAAGAAGGCCTTTGCACCAAGAAATACCGGATTGTCTATTTCCTCAGTTTTTTGAGACAAAAGGCTGAAGGTGAGATCCGGGTCAAAAGTCAGCATATTTTCAATAAATTTATCCGAGTAGTTATGAATCATGCTTCTTAATGTATTTATTGTATCTGTTATAAAGTTGTCCAAGTCCTGTACTAAAAAGGCAGAAGACAGATTGTCACGCAAAAACTTCTCTGATTCCATTTGAAAAAGCTGCCTGTCATCTATTTGATCCTGCAGATTCCGAGATGATAAGACCTGAGGAATTATAACCTTAAGAGGTCTTTCATAAACATCAAAGAAATATTCACGTATAATCTGTTTGATGTCCTGTGCCATAAATTGAAAAACATTTACATACTGATACAAAGAAAAACTAGGAGAAGAAAGACCATATTTTAACATATCTAAATGAGAGTTAAAGCCCTGGTTGTATATTCCATCAAGCTCTAAGCCCTCTTTGAAAAGCACCAGTACATCATAGATATTCCGGAAAGTCTTTGCTGTGATATACTCTGAATTAAATGTCTGTATCACCTGAGTCATCAGTTTAGCTGCAGTCCTTTCAAGCCTGTACATTAAGCCTAAAGCTTCAAATTTACGCTCAATATATTGACCGTACATTGAAGGTATTCCAACAGCAATATGCCTTTTATAATAAATTTTCTCTATTGCTTCACTTTCCTTTGGATCCAGTATAACTCCCTTCAGGCGGTTCATCAGCTTATAAATTTGACTGATAGCCTCCTCACTTTTGCCGCTCTCCAGGGTTTTTTTCAAAATCGACAAATCATCTTCATTAAAAAAAGTATAATTCTTCATCATAGAGATAATATCTTCAGATTCTAAAGAATACTTCTCAAGAATCAGCGAGTAAATTTGAAAAAGATACATCACCCTGCTCCTATCCTGACTGGTACCAAAAGACAGGGTATTTAAAGTTTCATCAAGCTTTTCAATATCTGACTGCATAAGATGAGCAGGGTTTAAATCCTGCTTTTCACAGAGCTTTGTCAGCACTTCATGAACACCTGTATACCACTCATCCTTAGTATCCAGACTTTTATAGATATCATCAGGTATGGCACCTTTAAACGGTTCTTTTATACCGTCATACCAATACTGTATAATCTTACTTACAAGCTTAATGTGAGTGTTGTTGCTTTCTGTATGAATCTGCTTCCGCAGAAAGTGAATCATCCGGTCCTTTCGCAAAGACAGCTCATCAATAGCTGTTGTGGCTTCCCGAAGCTGTCCTTCAGCACCAATATCACGAAAATAGATGGGGAAGATTCTGGCAAGCTGCTTTATTTCCCTGTAAACAGGTCCCATGGGGGAATTTAGCAGCTTTGTTACATCCCGTTGAAATAGATCTGTATCTGATATAAAGATTCCTCCAAGCTTCAGGTTCACAATAAGAGCAGCAAGAAGCTCCCTCATAGCAGAAGGGTCCTGTTCAATAAGTGCCAGCCAAACCCTTATATTCTTTACGTGATTTGTATTGACCTGAATCTGCCAGTCACTGTTAAGTCTCAGCTTTCCGGGATAGTTGAAGCCTAACTTTATAAGGCTTTTAGTAAAATATGATATACTGCGTTGATCCTCTGTAGCTATAACTTCTCTGCCCAAAGTGATAATGCAGTCCAGTACTGTTCCCGGGTGATCTTTTTGAAGTTCCTGAAACTCCGCCATCATGGTATCCAGAAAACCCATAATATCTTCCCTGTCAAGCTCTTTAAATACGTTTCTCAGATTCCGGTTCATATCATAGAGCAAATGGTCATATAAGTGCGACATTCCAGGTAAATGCAGTAAATAATGAAGATAATATATGGCTTCCAGACATGAACTGTATTTTTCAGTAAAGCTGCGGAAATAATTTGATATATCATTGTAAAACATCATATGACGCAGCATTTCCCAATCTGCTGCCTGTCTCATTTTATCCCTCAGGTGACAAAAAAATGGGTGCCCAATATCCTTAATTTTCTCTGCATCCATAGAGTGAAAGAGCCGGCTTTTAGAATGAAACCACTCCTGGGCTTTTGATGTGTTTTCCCAGTAGTCAATGCACTTATTTAAAAGATTTGATGTCACATCCATTAAAATTGGGCTGAATTCAGGATATTCAGCAATTCCATTAAAATAAGTTTTAAAATAGCCGGAGTTTTTAATATACAAAAATTCATGCTTCTCCATGTCCTCTTGTATGATTTCTAAGCATTGGCAAATAATGTTCTTGGGAAAGACACCAAAATTGGCAAGTCGGTCCATAAATTTTATCAAAGTTTTAATGAGAAGCTCCCTTTCATTTTCCTCCATATCAGACTCAAAGAGCTTCTTGAAAATATCTACAAGCACTAAAAGGGCTGTTTCCGGTTCTTTCAGGGAATTATAAAACCATAAATCTTCCAGGCATATAGTATGTAAAGATTCTATTACATACTTGTTGTTGCGGTATTTGTGATTGAATTCTATGAAGAAATCACAAGTTCGTTTATAAATCCCCCAATTGGATTTTGATAGTTCTTTAAACCACTTCTGGATCTCAGTAATTTCAGAGACCATCTCATGGGTTGACCTTAAATTGACCTCTAAAGCTTTTGAAGGGAATGTTTCTGCCATTTCTTCATCTCCTGAAACAATATAGGTAAGCAAATTATTATTTATATCTGAATAATATTTATACAATATGATATAATTCGGTTTTTTACAATATCTATTATACTATTTAATATAATATTGTAAACGTTGACTTTTGGTAATATGTTACACTTGGTTATATATTTAACCATGTATTTAGGAAATAATACAAATTAAGGTTACCCTAATTTGTATATAAAATTAAAATTAAGAACCACATATTTACTAGAGGATGGTGATATATCTGATTTAAAGAACATAGACCAGGATGAAGTTGTAAACTGCACCCTTCATCAGATATTCACTAATATGCATAATGGTGTTAAAATAGGGTAAAAATTATGGTGTGATAATATGTTTAAAAGTTATTTTTTAAACAAAAAATTTCATCATCACAGGAAGATTAATTGAAAATTTAATTATAAGATTTTAGCTGTGGGATATTATCTCATAGCTTTTTTGGGCTTTTTTTCGTTTCATACATTAAATGGAAACTAATGATATAATTATAATATAAAAACTATAGTATAATACGTACCTGCAGGATTTATAATTCTTTTTAATTAAACATTACTGTATAAAAGAACCTAAACTAAAAAATATTTTTTTGATGCAACGTTTTCTATATTTAATTTGTCTAATAGTTGTAATGGGAAATACATAACTTTATTTTGGATTACAAAACCAGGGGGCGATAGGATGTATGATATTAATTCTGTTTTAAAAGCTCAGAAGGGAGATGATGGAGCATTTGTTGAACTAATGAGTTTGAGCCAGGAAGAGCTTTATAGAATTGCCTTTACTTATATGAAAAATGAGCAGGAAGCATTAGACATAGTAAGTGATACTGTTTATAAAGCTTACATGGGTATTAAAAAATTAAACAATCCTCAGTTTTTTCAGACCTGGATAATTAAGATACTAATAAACCAATGCATCAACAGATTGAAAGTCAGTAATAGGATTACTTATATTCGAGAGTATGATAAGATTGATATTAATGATGAATATGTACCGGATATTGATATGGAAATACCAAGAAATATAGATCTTTATAAGGCTATAGATAAACTGGACATCAAATCAAAAAGTATTATTATTCTAAGATATGCACAAGACATGACTATTCCTCAGATATCGGAAGTATTACAAATTCCTAAAGGGACTATTAAAGCAAATATATATAGGTCTCTAAAAAAATTAAAAAATGAATTGGGAGAGGGGTGCATATAAATGAATTATACATCTCAAAATGGTTTTGAACAAATAAAAATTCCAAATAAATTGAATGAGGTTGTATCAAATACAATAAAAAAGGCACAGAGGGACAAAAAGAAAAAGAAAGTAATCAGAATTATGATGAAATGCAGTGCAGCTGCAGCATCATTATTGATAATATTTATAACTTTAGCAAACTTTGTACCAACCTTTGCACAATCAATGAATAAGATTCCGATAATTGGTAAATTAGTGCAGTATTTTGAAATATATCATGACGATGGAATAAAGAAAGCAGTGGAGAACAATTTTGTGCAGTCTGCATCCTTAAAAGCTTCAGATAAAGGAATAATTACTTCTATAGATTCAGTAATTGCTGATAATAAAAAACTTATTATTACGTATAGTTTTACAATAGAAAAAGGTTATGATAATCTTCAGGAATTGCTTCCCGGCAAATTTTCTATTACTGATAAAGATGGCAGATTAATTTTGTCAAGTAGGGGGTGTGCTTCTGGTGTAAAGGAGTTATACAGTGATTCTACGGGTAAAATTGTCGACTTTGTTAGAATACTTGAAGTGTATACACATACTGGAGATAATTATGATAAGCCAGCTCCAGAATATTTAAATAAATTCAGGGCGAATGTTTTTCAATATGTTAGTAAAAATAATGATTTTGCAAAGACCAAAAAATCAACTGGGACAATTGAGCTTGAAGCGTTAGATGAAAATACAATTATTCCGGATGAATTAAATATTAAATTTACAAAGCTGACTGAAGCATATTATCAGCCAGATGATGAAGCTGTTAATCAAAAAAATACTAAAGTATTTACCAGAAAAGCATTTGTTGACAAACATAAAAGGGAGGCTGTAAATATAGATGGCTCATGGAATGTAAAATTAACCCTAGATAAGAAAATGAAGAATATAAAACCCAAAATTATCGAAAATGTAAACTATACTACAGGGGATATCATATTTTCCATTGACAAAATAGAAGCATTTCCTACAAAAGTCAATTTGAATATGTATATAGGAAGTAATGAAGGAAAAGAAATTGAATTCAATGGCTTTAAAAATGCTTATTTTATAGATGACAATGGTAAGAAGTATAATGGACTGCCTGGAAGTATTTATACTAATAGTAATCATAAATTGACTGTAAACTTTGAAAGTTTCTATTTTGATAGTCCTAAAGAACTATATTTGATTATTGATGGATTTAAGTATTGCTATAAATCTGATGATAATATTAAAAGTGTTGATAAAGTAAAAATTAAAATTAAATAAGTCAAAACATCCATAATAAAAGTACTTTAAAAAAATAAAAGCTGTGGGATTATATCTCATAGCTTTTTTGGGCATATTAATAGAGAAAAAATATGAAGGGAGAGTTAAAAATGTCAAATCAGGTGGTGCAGGAAAAAACTAACAGACTTATAGATGAAAAGAGTCCATACCTTCTGCAGCATGCTCATAATCCGGTAAACTGGTATCCCTGGGGAGATGAAGCTTTTGAAAAAGCAAAGCTAGATGATAAGCCCATATTTTTAAGCATAGGATACAGTACCTGCCATTGGTGCCATGTTATGGAAAGGGAAAGTTTCGAGGATAATCAAGCTGCTGAGGTTTTAAATAAATATTTTATATCAATAAAAGTAGACAGGGAAGAAAGACCGGATATTGACCACATATACATGACAGTATGTCAGGCACTTACAGGCAGCGGCGGCTGGCCCTTAACTATTATTATGACTCCCGATAAAAAACCATTTTTTGCAGGAACTTATTTTCCAAAAAATGACAGAATGGGAATGATGGGTCTTATTTCAATTCTGGAAAGTGTAAGAAAGGCATGGGCTGACAACCGGGACCAGCTGCTAAGTTCAAGCAGCCAGATTTTAAGCCTGATAAAGCAGCAGGACAATATATCCGGCAAGGAATTAAGCTCTGATGTAATTCAGGAAGCCTTTTCCCAGTTTGAATATGATTTTGACAAGGTATATGGGGGCTTTGGAGATGCTCCTAAATTTCCAACACCCCACAATTTAAGCTTTCTCTTAAGGTACTGGTATAAAACAAAGGATAAAACTGCACTGGAGATAGTTGAAAAGACACTGGATTCCATGTACAGAGGAGGTATATATGATCATATTGGGTTTGGCTTCAGCAGATACTCCACAGACAGAAAATGGCTGGTTCCCCATTTTGAAAAAATGCTTTATGATAATGCACTTTTAGCAATTGCATATTTAGAAACTTATCAAATAACCAAAAACAAAAAATATTCGGATGTTGCTCTGCAAATATTTACTTATATATTAAGAGATATGACATCAGAAGAGGGGGGGTTTTTTTCAGCTGAGGATGCAGATTCAGAAGGTGAAGAAGGAAAATTCTATGTCTGGTCAGATGATGAGATAAAGCTTGTTTTAGGGAATCAAGAAGGAAATAAATTCTGCGAATATTTTAATATAACACCTAAAGGAAATTTTGAGGGTAAAAATATACCTAACCTGATTAATTCACATATAAAAGAAACGGATCAGGAATTTATAAAAAGCTGCAGGGGAAAATTATTTAAATACAGGGAAAAAAGAATACACCCCTATAAGGATGATAAAATCCTGACCTCATGGAATGGTCTTATGATTGCCGCTATGGCAATAGGGGGAAGGGCCCTTGGAAATAATGAATATATAATAGCTTCTGAAAAAGCAGCATCCTTTATTTTTAAAAATCTTATACGTAAAGATGGAAGGCTTCTGGCCAGATACAGGAGCGGAGATGCAGCATTTCCTGCTTATATTGATGACTATGCTTTTTTAATCTGGGGACTTATTGAATTATATGAAACTACATATAATTCTGAATACCTGCAGAAGGCTGTGAATTTAAATAATGATCTAATTAAGTATTTCTGGGACAGCCAAAATGGGGGCTTATTTGTTTATGGAAGCGACAGTGAACAGTTAATAACAAGGCCAAAGGAGATTTATGACGGGGCAACGCCTTCAGGTAATTCCGTATCAGCACTAAACTTTTTGCGGTTAGCACGATTAACAGGAATGTATGATTTGGAAGAAAAAGCTTTGGAGCTTCTTAAGTCATTTGGGAAAAGCATTGAAAGTTACCCGAAAGGTCATTCCTATGCCTTAACAGCATTGTTATTTATAAATTCTCCAGGTAAAGAAATAGTTATAGCCTCAGACAATATTAATGAGGAGACTAAGAAGATGACTGGCATAATTAATGAGGAATTCAGGCCTTTTGCTGTCTCCCTGCTTTATACCGCTGAAACAAAAGATATAGAAAATTTAGTTCCGTTTATAACTGATTATAAATCTGTTAATGGTAAGCCTGCTGCCTATGTATGTGAAAAATTCTCTTGTCAGGCACCGGTTACAGATAGCGGATCATTTAACAAAATGCTTATTGAATGATAAGGTTAAAAATGTCTTTCACCTTACTTAAAAAGAGTTCATATTTGGCATAAGTTAGTTAAATCATAGAATTTAGGCATCTAAAGGTGTTGACAAAGGGTCGAATGTTAAATTATAATTAAAGATATTAAAATTTAATACAAATTCTATGATTGTGAAAGTATTAGATAAATGAAACTCAAAGAGAGCAGGGAAAGGTGAAAGCCTGCAGGAATTTTATCTTAAGAAGAGAGCACAGGAGAAGCCTATCGGAGTTTAGTATGATAGGACGCAAAATAGCGTTATATTTTTGAGTGGACTTTGAGTCAACTAGAGTGGTACCGCGGATACACCCGTCTCTTTATGAGATGGGTTTTTTTTATTTATAGAAATTTGTGAAAAAATTTCTATAAATAAAAAAAAGATGGGTGCAGGGAAGGTACTTCCCGCTGGTTTCAGGAGGGTGCTCAGGCACTTGAGGGCCGCCTTAGGGAACCTAAGGTTCCCTAGCGAAATCGATGCTAATCGATATTTTTATTATAAAAAAGGAGATGGAGTAATGGATTATAAAGAATTAGTAGCAGCAAGATTAAAAGAATATTTAGACATGGAGATTACAGATATAATCTCTCTTATAGAAATACCCCCTAAGCCTGAAATGGGAGATTATGCTTTTCCATGTTTTCAGCTGGCAAAGACCTTCAGGAAAGCACCAAATATGATATCTAAAGAATTAGAAGAGAAAATCAATAAGGAAGGCTTTGAAAAAATATCAGCCTTAGGACCTTATATTAACTTCTTCATGGATAAGGGAGTATATGTTAAAAATACAGTAGATGAAATACTTAATTTAAAAGAAAAGTATGGAACATCGAATATTGGAGCAGGAAAGAATATAACAATAGACTATTCTTCGCCAAACATTGCAAAGCCTTTCCATATAGGACATTTATCCACAACAGCTATTGGAAATTCTCTATATAAGATACTTCAGTCACAGGGTTATAACTGCATAGGCATAAATCATATAGGAGATTGGGGAACTCAGTTTGGAAAGCTTATCGTAGCTTACCATAAATGGGCTGATGAAGAAAAGCTGGAGAAGGATCCTATAAATGAACTTCTTAGGATATATGTAAAATTCCACGAAGAAGCAGAAAAAGATCCCGGCTTAAATGATATGGCAAGGGCACATTTTAAGAACTTAGAGGATGGAAAAGAAGAAGAAACAGTTCTATGGAAGAAATTTAAGGAACTTTCCTTAAGGGAATTTAACAGAATATATGATTTATTAGGAGTTAAATTTGATTCCTTTAACGGAGAAGCTTTCTATAACGATAAAATGGATCCAATAGTTCAGCTTCTTCAGGAGAAAGGACTGTTAGTTGACAGTAACGGAGCTAAGGTTGTTATGCTGGATGAATATAACATGCCTCCCTGCATAATAAAAAAGTCAGACGGAGCTACCATATATGCAACCCGTGACCTGGCAGCTGCTAAGTACAGAAAGGATACCTATGATTTTTACAAAAACATTTATGTATTTGGAAATACCCAGGCTCTTCACTTCAGACAATTCAGCACAGTACTTAAAAAAGCAGGCTTCAAATGGGCTGATGATATGGTTCATGTTGGCTTTGGCTTAGTTAAGCTGGCAGATAAGAAGCTGTCCACAAGGCACGGAGATGTAGTATTTCTTGAAGAACTGCTGCATGAATCCATAGCTAAGACGCTGGAGATAATAAATGAAAAGAATCCAAATCTTGAGAACAAGGAAGAGGTTGCAAAGAAGATAGGAGTTGGAGCTGTAATATTCTCAAATCTTAAAAACAGCCGCGAAAAGGACATAATATTCAAATGGGAAGATGTATTATCCTTTGAAGGAGAATCAGGCCCTTATGTCCAGTATACCTATGCAAGAGGAAGGAGCATATTAAGAAAAGCAGACGTGGGTTTTGAGGATGCAGACTTAACTCTGTTGGACAGCTTTGAGGAATTTGAACTGGTTAAGCTGCTTGGAAGCTATAAGAAATGGATTGATTTATCCATAGAAAAATATGAACCATCAATGATTACCAGATATACTCTGGAAGTAGCTAAAGCATTCAATAAGTTCTACAATGCAAAGGGTATATTAAATGCTGACACAGAGGTTAAAAAAGCAAGACTTTGCCTGGTTGAAGCAACCGATATAGTTATAAAGAGTGCTTTAGGCTTAATCGGCGTAGAAACAGTAGAGAAGATGTAGATTATATATTTTAATAATAAAGCTGCAGGAATCCTGCAGCTTTACTTATCTGATTTTTCTTTATAATAAGGGCAGTGGGAGGAGCAGCTTCCGCAGTTACACTTCCCCTTTGACCTATTTTTTATATTTCTATAAATAATATATACTGATAATAATATTATCAATACAGTTATAATTATTTCAGCCAAAATATCACCTCATTTAAAATCCAAGTAATTTACCTATATTAAAAAATAACATTGATACAAAATATGCTGTGCAAAGCTGATAAATTATTGAGAAAGCAGCGGTTTTATTTCCATATTCCTTTTTCATGGTAGCCACAACAGAAACGCAGGGGGTATACAGCAGCACAAATACTAAGAAAGAATAAGCAGATAATGGAGTAAAATGCATTGGAAGTACAGTAGTCAGTGAGCTTCCGTATATAACTGCCAGTGTTCCAACTATAACTTCCTTTGCCATAAATCCGGTAAGAAGTGCTACTGCATTTTGCCAGCCGGCAAATCCCAGCGGAATAAATATAGGAGAAATCATCTTTCCAATATAAGATAAGAAGCTGCTTTCAATATCAGTAAATCCATAAGGACCAAAATTTGATAATAACCAAACTATAACTGAAGCTGCAAAAATAATAGTTCCTGCTTTTTTCAAAAATCCCTTTCCTTTTTCTACCGTATGTAAAACAAGATTTTTTAGTTCTGGCATTTTATATTCAGGAAGTTCTATTATAAAAGGATCTTCCTCCTTCTTGAATATAGTATTCTTAAATATAATCCCAATAAGAAAAGCTACTAATATTCCCAAAATATATAATGAAAATACAACTTGAGTTTCCTTTCCTTTAAAAAACAGTGATGCGAACAGAGCGTAAACTGGAAGCCTTGCATTACAGGACATAAGAGGAACGAGTAGTGCCGTCATTTTTCTGTCTTTTTCACTCTCTAAAGTTCTTGTAGACATAATTGCAGGAACAGAGCAGCCGAAGCCAACGATCATAGGAATAAATGCCTTTCCAGATAGTCCCATCCTTCTCATTAATCTGTCCATAATAAATGCGGATCTGGCCATATAGCCGCTGTCTTCTAAAAATGATATTCCAAGAAATAAAGTTAAAATAATAGGCAGAAATACAATAACTGAGCCGACACCTGATATTATTCCATTAATTATAAGCGATTTAAACCAGGGGGATGAGCTGCTCAGAAGTCCCTCGAATAAAGGAACCACATAATCTGAAATAAGCTGGCTTAAAAGCAGCTGGAGGGGCGTACCCACCCAGGAAAATGTTAGTTTAAATATAAGGAACATAATTGCAATGAAAATAGGGTATGCCAAAAATTTGTTTAGTATTATTTTATCTATCTTATCAGATATACTGCTTTCTTCATTATAATCATATTTTATACAATCTTTTAATATTAATGAGATATAATTATATATTTCCTTATCATCCTTGGAATGATAATCATTCTCAATACCTGGTCTTAAAAAAATACCCTCTTTTATAAATTGGGTGACTTCATTTATTCCAGTGCCCTTGGAAGCTGAAATTTGTATTATTTTCACATTCAGCCTTTTTTCTAATAGCTTCGTGTCTATCCTCATGCCTTTTTTATCAGCTACATCTATCATGTTCAGAAGGAGCAGCAAGGGCTTATTAAATTTTTTCAGCTGAAGCGTAAGATAAAGGTTTCTCTCCAGTTTTGAAGAGTCAACTATATTAATTATTAAGTCGCAATCGTCTGACTCTAAAAATTCCTTTGATATTTTTTCTTCATTGGAGAATGTGTCCATGGCATATATGCCTGGCAAATCAACAATCTTAATGTCTTTATCCAGGTAACCTTCTTTTTTTTCCACCGTTACCCCTGCCCAGTTTCCTACATATTGATTTAAACCGGTTAAGACGTTAAAAAGAGAAGTTTTACCAACGTTCGGATTTCCTAAGAGTGCTGCAGTAATCATCTTATGACTCACTTAAGAAAATGTTCTTTGCATCATCTTTTCTTATTGCTAAATTAAAGCCTCTGAAGTTTATAATCATTGGATCTCCCAGAGGAGCCATTTTAATTACTTTAACATCAGTTCCCGGAGTGCAGCCTAAGGCGAATAACCTTTTCGTAAGTGCCCTGTTTCCCTGAACAGAATGAACCTGTCCTTTTTGTCCTGGTTTTAATTCTGATAAACTCATAATGACCTCCTATTAATTGGTTTTAATATTTGTATCATCAATTGATAATAATTCTCAATCTCAATATAACATGGATTAAAAGTAATTGCAACTAGTTATTTCGGTGATATCGTTTACTGTTGTAAAATTTATTGAAAATATATTTTTACTGTATAAGACAAGCCCTATTCGGAAATGATATAGGTATTATTTTCAAGGAGGGCTTTTATGTATAATTTAGTTTCTGAAGGAATAAATGCTAGAAAATTAAATAAAATTATATGTCCTCACTGCCAAAGTCAAGAGATAGTTAAATATGGATTTTATAAAAAAGAGCAGCGTTATAGGTGTAAAGATTGTGGGAAAACCTTTAATCCATACACTGGAACACTTCTTAACTGGTCTCATTATAAGAATAAGTGGGCGGCTTTTATAGAAACTATGGGGGAGGATATGTCCCTTCGAGAAGCGGATAAGGCTAT
>Ga0172378_10002220_pt1 | contig 18120 bp, 14 predicted proteins | sample GrowelOW332metaG_FD_119755 | JGI IMG/M metagenome (GOLD analysis project Ga0172378, IMG submission 119755) | Groundwater microbial communities from an aquifer near a municipal landfill in Southern Ontario, Canada - Pumphouse #3_1 metaG | ecosystem: Environmental > Aquatic > Deep subsurface >... | reverse complement strand
ATTAAAAAAATGGGGGAATGCCAGATGTTTTTTTCTCTTGACATAAAACCTAAGGTCATGAATTTGAGTGCATTATTACATTTATGCGATATCAATACGATAGGACATAGGAAGAACTTCAAGGAGTACAAACATGACAAAAGCTGATCTTGTAAAGGAAATATCGGAAAATACCGGTATCATCCGTAAGGACGTTGCCGTGGTGGTTGATGCCCTATTCCAGGGAATCAAGGACCTTTTGGCCGCTGGTCATCACATTGAGATTCGTGGTTTTGGCACCTTCCGTCTCAAAACCCGTAAACCCCGCGTGGGCCGCAATCCCAAGACCGATGAAAAAGTACCTGTACCGGAACGTACCGTTCCCACCTTCAAATTTTCGCGTGAGTTCAAAAACAGCGTAGTTGACCTCAAAATCAAGAACTAGGGAGGCAATATGCCTTGCGGAAAGAAGAAGAAACGTCATAAAATCGCCACTCACAAGCGGAAAAAACGCTTGCGCAAGAATCGTCATAAAAAGAACAAATAAGGTATAATGGGCCGTTTCGATTGAGACGGCCTTTTTATTTGGGCAGTTTACCAATATATTGAGTCTGGCATTGGAAATTTCAGATTGACATTTTTTCGCAATACTTTAGTTATGTTTACAAAGTAATATTAGGAATAAAAATAAATGCTGGAACGTCAAAATCACCCCTTTCAGCCCTATATTCCCACAGATGCCCTGGCCCTGATAATCGGCACAGCACCTCCGTGGCAGTTTTGTGTGGAGGATCAAGGGAACCTGCGAGAGGGTGAAATAGCCTTTTTCTACGGCTCCATCCACAATCTGTTTTGGTACATTATAAAAGCGGTCTTCGAACCGGACAATCCCCGCTGGCCGAGGACGCAGTTACAGTGCGAGAACTTCCTGAAGCGGCAGCGTCTGGCTGTGGGAGATATCCTGCAAAGCTTTGTCCGCCAAGACCGTAAAGCATCGGACGATCATCTCTCGGAATTCACTTTCAACCGGGGATTGCTTTCAAAGCTGCAGTCTTCATCTCACAGCATTCGATACCTGTATTTTACCAGCCATTTCGCCCATGAGCTATTTCTGAAAGCGCTGAAGAAGCATAGATACATATATCGGATTCATGGAGAAGACAGGCAAAACAAAAGCTACTTGATTACTCTGCAAAAGAAACACAAAACCTATCAATACACCTGCTACATATTGAATTCCCCGTCTCCCCGCATCAACAGATCTCTAGCGGAGATGATCGCGGATTACAGCCAGAAGTTTGCAGCCATCAAAACTAATAATGAGATCGCAAAGTGCGAAGAGACGCCAAAGACTTACTGATGCTTTGCCGCGGGTATCGCATCAATTATCAGAGAAAGGATAGATGAATCTGCCCGGATATTGCCTATGATTGTGTTTAGTTCTGATACCACAATCACTATTGCGGGCAAGAACGATATACATGGATCAGATTGATGAAGGAAAGATCATGATAGAACCAAGAGAGGCGCCGGATTCGAAAAATTATTGGGACCCTGAAAGATCTATGATCATCAGAAAGGTAAAAGAAGAAGACCTCGCCGCTATCGCCAGATGCCACATCCAGAGCTGGCGAGAGACATATCCCGGCATCATGCCCAAAGAAAAGCTCGATGCTCTAAATATCCCTGCAAGCATGCGTAATTGGCAATATACCCTGGATCAGAGACAGGTATTCCTGGTAGCTACAGTATCCGGCACAGTGTGCGGGTTTGCATCAGGGGGTGAAAACCGTAGTAATCCGGATAGCGAAACTGGCATTGGGGATACTTGCAGTGCAGAATTGGGTGCCTTGTATCTATTAAAAAAGCACCAGGGATTGGGGATCGGAAGGGCGCTATTTGACGGCTTCTGCAAAGAAGTATTGGATCGCGGTCATCACAGTATGGTGGTATGGGTGGCCGAAAAGAATATTTCTTGCGGATTTTACGCTCATATGGGCGGTGAGCAGGTGGATAGGAAGATATTGAAAGTAATCATTACTGATGTCCCTGTCATCGCTTACCGCTATTCGTACGAGCTTTTGCAACAGCATGCCGCAAATGCACAACTCAGCCTTGATTGATAAGCCTGTTTTGATCCTGATAGGCGGAGCACCGGGTGTGGGAAAAACCACCCTGGCGGCTTCACTGAACCAGGTTCTGCCCAGCAGCGTTTGGCTGGATGGAGACGATCTCTGGCGCATGGATCCCTTCATTGTGAATGATGCTACAAAAAAAATGGTACTACGGCACATCAGCTATGTACTGTCGTCTTTGCTTAGAGAGGATTTTCAGTATGTGATCTTCTCGTGGGTGATGCATGAAAAGAGCATTCGGAAGCAGGTGCTATCTTCACTGGATACAGATTGTTATCGCCTGATAAATATATGCCTTACCTGCAGCGACAGGGAACTGCTGAAACGCATTACTGCATCACCTGCAAAACGAAATACTGAGCTTGCTCTTGACCGGCTTGCGACATCTATTGCAGAGTATCCCAACAACCTGGATACCACGTCGATGAGCCCACAAGAAGTTTTGGAACATGCCCAAAACCTGATTGGCACAATAGCTTTGTAAGTAGATATACCTGATAGCCTTATCCACAAGTGGATTTGTCCGGGAATTTGATGCGAAGGCAATCCCGATATAAGGGCAACCTGTACCGGTAAGATGCCCATAACTCCGCATCACTCTTGTCTTTACAAAAGTCTGCAGGAGATTGATGGATTCGATGTAGAAGGACATCCCAGGCAGGAGCAAGCCACAATACACTTTTAGACCTCAGAAAATCTCGATTCTCGGTCATTTCCACAACTCCTCCCCCGCAAGCTATCAATCCACTGTAGCTATAAACTGAAGAGAGGGATCCGGCATCATACTCACCGGTCCCTCTCAATATCTCGCTTTCCTTCTCACGAAAAGAAAGCCATCCATTTTTTGTTACATAATCGCTAATGCTCTGTCCCTGCTTTGCACAAAACAGGTCATCGGTATCCCAGGCAGGTATTTTCCAAGACACAGACAGCTTCCGTGCCAAAGTGCTCTTCCCCGCACCACTGAAACCGATTATGTATAACAGCATCTACAATCTGGCGCTTACGTCCTTTTCAACTTTCTCACTTAATGTGCGGCACTTGTCCAGGAGTTCTTCCGCTTCTGCAAGAGTGCTTTTGCGGAAGTTTTCGTCCGTGATGCCGGAGATATTGATACGGATATTGAAGTATGCGGCTTTGGCTGCAGCAAGACCAACTAAAGCTGCTACGCCAGCATCGGAGAGTGCGTTCACGTTTCCGATCTGGCATACTTTATCTGCCAACTGAATTGCTTCCAGAGAAATCCTCAGACTTTCCAGGGGAGCGATGATGGCACCTTGAGTGCATTTCTCGATCTGTTGATCCCGATAGGCAATCTCTTCATCCGTCTTTTTGGGCAGGCGCATAGCATCCATCATGGCATAGAAGGCATTGGTATCCACATCTATACAGTGCATGGCGCGTTCTTTGATGCTCTGACCCAAGGGGGCATATTCCAGGGCCATGTTTTGCACTTTCTCATAACCCTTTTTATCTATGGTGAGGTTTGAGACCATTGCAGAGAGTGCACCGCTCATTGATGCGCATAGTGCGGCAACTGATCCGCCACCGGGAGCGGGAGCGTCTGTAGAAAGCAGGTCGCAAAAGCCTTCCACCGTCATTGCGCTTAGGCGATTGCTATCCTGAATCGCATACTCAATCACTTTTCTATTCAGATCAAATGGCGCTAATTCAGCCAAACCCATAGATTGGATGGCGGTTTCCATGATCATCTTTTCGGGAATTCCGGTGGATTCGTTCATCTTGGAGAGGTAGTATTTTCCGCTTTCCAAGAGTGCTGCTTTGGGGATAAGGCCCACCAGTTCACTTCCGGTTACCTGAATTCCCATCTCACCAGCCAGTTCACGCACTTTATCCAATACTTTATGAGGAGGCGTAACCTTGTAGTTGGTAAGGTTTATGCTGATCTGAGCGCGATTGTAGCCATCGATGTACCAACCCACTGCTTTACAATGCGTAAAGAGACCGGGCTCCATAATTTTGTTACCATTCTCGTCTTTCAGCATCTTGCCGTCTTTGCTCCGTGCTGCTTTGCCGCTTTCGCGGATGGTAAGGGCTATTTCGTGGGCTTTCTTTTTGTCTCTGGTATTCAGATTGATATTGTAGGCAATCAGGAACTCCCTGGCGGAAATGGCTGTAGCTCCGCTTTTAGCGTTGAATACATGGGGGCCAAAATCAGGTTTCCAAGATGGATCCTGGGCCTTTTGAGGCAGCGCTTCATATTCGCCGGAGCGCACATTGGCCAGGTTCTTCCATTCCGGCTTTGAAGCGGCATTTTCATAGAGATATACAGGAATTCCCAATTCATCTCCCACTCTTTCTCCCAGTTTACGTGCATATTCCACACATTCTTCCATCGTCATATCCGAGATCGGGATAAATGGGCACACATCGGTAGCGCCCATGCGGGGATGTTCACCGTGGTGTTTACTCATATCGATCAATTCAGCTGCTTTTTTGATAGCTTGAAATGCTGCTTCAACCACAGCTTCCGGTTCCCCCGCCATCGTAAAAACTGTACGGTTGGTATCGGCTCCGGGATCGACATCCAAAAGAGCTACATTCTTCACGGTTTTAATAGCCGCTGCGATGGCATCCAATACGCTTTGGTCTCTGCCTTCACTAAAATTTGGAACGCATTCCATCAATTTCATGGGATTACCTCGTTTGTTTATGTATTTTTACTTTTACAATTTTCTTGTCTGTGGCTTGTAACACTTGGATTCGATAAGGCTCCACTGTGATAAACTGCCCTTGATTTGGTATCTTTTCCAGATGATCAAGGATGAGTCCGGCGATAGTCTCATAATCGCCCTCGGGGAGCTCGATGCCGTAGTCATCCGCCAAGCGGTCTATTTCCACATCTGCCATGGCAATCCAGGTGTTGGCGCTGATCTGTTCCACATCCGGGATTTCATCGTCGTCATATTCGTCTTCTATCTCGCCTACGATCTCTTCCAGGATGTCTTCAATGGTTACGATACCTGCAGTTCCGCCATAAGAATCCACGATTATCGCCATGGATTTCCTTTGAGATTGCATCTCTTTCAATAGTACATCCACGTCCATGTTTTCAGGGGCAAAGTAAGGTTCATGAACAATCTCGCCTGCTGTTACATTATCCTTAATGTCTTTTTTGAGAATATCGTAGATTATCAATACTCCGATAATGTCGTCGATGCTATTGCGATAAACAGGATAGCGGGTAAAGCCTTCGTCCCTGGCCAATTCTATCACTTCCTGGATGCTTGCGTTTTCTGCTATGGCAACTATATCAGTGCGCGGAACCATCACATTACGTGCGTCCAGCTCTTTCAGATCCAGAGCGTCCTCGATCATCTCCAATTGGGGCTGCATAGCTCCGTCTTCACTGCTTTCCGCCAAAAAAAAGCTGATGTCGTCTTTCGTAAGATAATCGTATTGATTGTTCTCAGTAAGCTTCAACAGCTTGCGCAATGCCAGATTGATGTAGCTTACAATCGCCACAAAAGGACGGAATATATAGTAGAAGAAGATTAGCAGAGGATATAAGCGGGGTACAATCCTATCGGCATGGTCTCTAAATACAGCCTTGGGTACGATCTCACCAAATATCAGGACAATGGTACCTACTACCAGTGAGGTGAAGCGCGGATCCAAAGCAGAACCCTCCATTTGGGCCACAAATAGTGTGGAAAGTGAAGATAGAATGGCATTGGCCACGTTATTGCTGATTAAAGTAGTTCCCAAAAACTTGTCCGGCATACGGATAAAACGCAATAGAGATGCATCGCGGCGACTACGGCGGGAACTGTGCTCCAGAGCAATCTGGTCGATGGAGATCAATCCGGACTCCAAACCAGAAAAGAAGAATGACATCACCAAGAAAAACAGCAGTACTACAAAGATCAACAAGCTCTGGAACATTTATCCGTTTACCTTCTCATTCCTCCATGCCACACGCAGTGATTGGATGAATTCATCGATGTTTCCTGCCAGAAAACCGTCCAGATTGTAACTTGTCAAGTTTATTCTATGATCTGTTACTCTGGATTGAGGAAAATTGTAGGTTCTGATCTTGGCAGAGCGATCCCCTGTGGAGACCTGAGCTTTGCGGGAGGAGGCGATCTCTTGTTCCTGGCGGCTGATTTCCAGATCCAGAAGTTTACTGCGCAAGACCTTTAGTGCTTTGGCCTTATTCTTGATCTGAGACTTTTCGTCTTGGCAGGTGACCACCAGTCCAGTGGGTATGTGAGTGATACGAACGGCAGAATCGGTGGTATTCACACTCTGTCCACCATTTCCGCTACTGCGATATACATCTATGCGCAAGTCGTTGTCGCTCACTTCAATATCTATATCATCAGCTTCCGGCAGTACAGCCACGGTAACTGCTGAGGTGTGAATTCTGCCTCCAGACTCGGTTACCGGTACGCGCTGAACCCGGTGTACCCCACTTTCAAAACGCATCAGGCCATAGGCATTCTCTCCGCTAAGCTGCATCACAACTTCCTTGTAACCGCCCAATCCGGTCTCATTGGTATCTATCACCTGTATCTTCCAGCCTTTCATATCGGCATAATAATTGTACATTCTAAAGAGATCTGCCACAAACAGCGCTGCTTCTTCCCCACCGGTACCTGCGCGAATCTCGATAATGGCGTTCTTTTCGTCGTTAGGATCCCCGGGAATCAAGAGATCGCGAAGGCGCAGCTCGATCTCCTCAAGGCTTCTATCCAGATCTGTAATCTCTTCCTTCGCCATGGCAATCATCTCAGGGTCATTTTCGCTTGCCAAAAGGCTTTTGGTGGCCACCAATTCCTGCTGTACACGACTGTATTCGGCGTAACAATCCGTGATGGCCTCCAACTCCTTGTAGCGCCGCATCATATCTCTGTACTTTCGGGTATCTGAGATCAACGCAGTATCCGAAACGCGTCCCTGGAGTATGAGAAACTCTTCTTTCAGAGCATCCAGTTTGTCAATGGGGATCATGTCACTTTTCCAATAGAACTACCCGGTGATCGCTGTAGTCCATGTCCAGCGCAGCTTTCATGGCTACCAGCGCAGTCTCCACCATACTGTCATCCGGAGGTTGTGTGGTAATGCGCTGTAAAGCCATGCCCGGGATGGTCATAAATCTCACAAGGGGATGTTTTAGATTTCGGCCGGAAAACTTCAGCACTTCATAGCTGAGACCCGATATCACCGGGATCAGGATAAGGTGATAAGTCAGGCGCAGATACACCGGAATCGTAGTACCTATGATGACTTGAGATACCAGGGTATCGGTGATGGAGAAGAACAGGATGCCCACCAGCAGCACAAAGAACATGAAGCTGGTGCCGCAACGGGGATGAATGGTAGTAAAGCTTTGGATATCAGGAATCTGCAGAGTACTATTGTGCTCATAAGCATTCACGTTCTTGTGCTCTGCTCCATGATAACAAAACAGGCGTTTTACATCCTTCATCAGAGATATTGCCCAGATGTAGATTACAAAGAATACAATGCGGATACTGCCTGCAAAGAGATTGAAAAAGAAGTCCTGCTTGGAAAGCTTTAGCCAATCTGAAAGCTTGTATGGCAGCAGTCCAAATAGCAAGAACGCCAGTCCAAAGGCAATTATGAAGCTGAATATCTCTTCCCGCTTTTCTGCTGCCTTACTCTTTTCCTTCAGCTTTTCTCCCTTTTCTTCGGCTTCCTGTCTCAGATCCAATTCGAAGCGTTCAGCCGAAAAGGTGAGGGTGGAGAAACCGATCTTCATCATCTCGATGAGAGACACAAATCCGCGGACTATTGGTAAAGCATAGAACTTGTTTTTCTGCGTAGCGCTTACAAATGGCTGAAGCTTTAGTTCGATGTCTCCGTTTCTGCGACGAATGGCGGTTGCCAGACGGTCAGGTCCGCGCATCATTACGCCTTCGATAACCGCTTGTCCGCCTACACTAATTTCTTTTTTCATCTGCTAATCCTTATTAATATAAAAAACGCCACTCTCCCCCAAAGGCGGAAGACTGGCGTAAACAAATTTATAAGATCTACTTATCGCTGCTGAGATTGTATTTCTTATTGAACTTCTCGACACGACCGGCAGTATCCATAATCTTTTGTTTGCCGGTGTAGAAAGGGTGGCACACGTTGCAAATATCTACGTGCATGTCTCCCTTGGTGCTGGCGGTTTCAAATATGTTGCCGCAGGCACAGGTGACAGTAGCCTTCTGGTATTTAGGATGAATTCCCTGTTTCATTTATTTTGCTCCTTGCATAAATTCAAAGTGATTTGATACAATAATTTTGAGTAGCAGGTTTATGTCAAGTATGAATTAGCATCTCTTTATATCTGCTTTACTACTGCTTGAAGCATGGAGTTGAAAGAGCCCAGATAATGAATTGTGCTCTGACTGCGTGGCTCTTTCGACTTTATGTGATCTTAACTATAATGAAGGTTTAGGTATGAAGCGACTTGCCGAACCGTAGCTTCTCTCATATGTGAGGATTCCGATCTTCTCCAAGTAGTAGCTTCGGAAAGCTACGATACATGTAGCATCGGAATACTACGATACAAAAATCTCCGTAGCTTCGGAATGCTACGATCGGGTTCCGTTCGCCGATTATTAAGCCGTACCAGAGGCAGAGCTTACAAGAACGTTATTGAAGCAAAGAGGTCCAAGAGGGGCATCTCCAGAATAAAATATTGCCAGATGCACAGTTGCGACTATTATATGACTATCGCAAGCATTCCAGGCAGTTTATCCGGAAGTCAAGAATAAAAATGTGCTGCCAAGGACACCAACAGGTAAAAAGATGGAATCTCATATCAGGAAAATAATCGACAAAGCAATCTTCGGCTATGCTTATCACGAGATCTTGCTGGACAAATCCGGCAAGCCCTGTGATTATAGGTTTATAGAAACCAATGAAGCCTTTGGCGAGCTTACCGGTTTGGATCACAAGAAAATAATCGGTAAGACTCTAAAAGAAGTACTACCCAAAAGTTCTGAAGACGATTTTGACTGGATCGGTTTTTACGGGAATGTGGCAGAACAAGGGGGCAGTCATATGGTGGATGCGGAATCCAAGCCACTTGGCAAGAGCTTTCGCATTCAAGCAATCTCATTTGAGAAAGGCTATTTTGCCACCCTCTTCTTCGATGTGTCTCTCTACAAAAAGATCGAAATGGAGTTGGGTGCAAACGAAGAGCGAATGCGTTTGCTGGTGAACAATTCCAACAACTGGGTAGTAGTCCTGGATAAAGATCTGCAGATAAAATACTCCACTGCTTTGGGGTCAAAAATCCTCGGTATAGACGAAAAAGAAATCTACAATCTATTTGTATATTCCGTAGTCCACCCGGACGATGTAGCAAAAGTACAGGACACAATACAATGGGTATTTGAACATCCAGCAGAATTGGCCACTCTGGAGTTACGAGTATATAACTCCAAACATGAAGTAATTTGGTTGGAAGTATTTGCTTTCAATATGTTGCAATCCTCCGCAATCGAGGGATTGATAGTTCACGCACGGGATATCAGTATCCGCAAAGCTGCAGAAGAAGCGTTGGTGCAAAGCGAAAACAAATTTCGTTATTTGACTGATAATCTTACCGACATGATCTTCATGACTGATAAGGAACTAAATACCATCTATGTAAGCCCTTCCGTGGAAGCGATGTTGGGGGAAAGCCCGGAAGAGCATCTGTCACGCAGCATGGAAGACAAACATCCCCCAGAATCTCTGGCTGTGATGCAGGAAGCATTAGCCGAAGAAATGCAAAAAGATACCGAACCAAATGCAAATCTGAATAGATCCAGAATGATAGAGATTCAGGAATACAAGAAAGATGGCAGCCTCATAGATATTGCCATGCATGTAACAATGATTAGGGATAAAGACGGTAACTTCAATGGCTTGCATGGAGTTACACGGGATATTACTTTCCAAAAGCACACTGAACGGGAGCTAAAAGAGAAAAACGCTTACATCGAATCACTGCTGGATTCTATCCCTGATCCGATCTTTGTATTAGACAAAACTGGCCGCCTGATTGACAGAAAAACTGGATCTGCGGACAATTCGTTCCTCACGAAAGCAGAAGCCCCCAATCAGAATCTTTGGGACATCTTCCCGAAAGTTTTGGCGGACAATATATTGGACGCCATACAAATTGCCTTGGACCGAAATGAGACCATTCCCTTTTCCTTTCGATTGGAAATGAATGGAGAACACAGGTATTTTGAAGCCCGTATCAGCCCCATGGAAAATGAACGGGTGATCTCCTCAGTGAGAGACGTGACAGATCATAGCAAAGCTGTGATGGCAATTCAGCAACAAACCAGATTTCAAAAAATGATTGCAGATATCTCGACTGCATTTGTGAATAGCAAGTCCTTGGAACTGGATACCATCCTGGACGAGAGCCTGAAAATGGTAGGAGAATTCTTTGGAGTGCAGCGAGCATATATATATCGATATTTTGACGACTATTCCAGTATGTTCAACACAAACGAATGGCACTCACGAGGTAGAGGCAGAATTCAGGATAAACGTCCCGTGTATCATAGCGCCTCAATTCCCTGGTGGAGCAAACAGATTACTAGCGGACAAATAATAAAGATTGAGAATCTGGAAGAGCTGTTGCCTCATGCTAAAACCGAGTATCGGGTACTGAAGAGCCAAAATATCAAATCCATTTTGTGCATACCAATTCAAAGTGGCTCCAAGGTTATGGGCTATTTCGGATTTGATAGCCTGATAGAGCCCAGAGTATATAGCGAATCTGAAGTAGATAACCTGCTGGTAGTGGCAAACCTGCTGGCAGAAGTGTTGTTAAAACACGATCGTGAAAAACAAATGCGCAAACAGGCCAAACTGCAGGAAATCTTCATCCCCATGGCCATGAAGTATGTAAATCTGAATTCCGAAGATCTGGAGAATGCGATACGGCAATCTCTGGCTGAACTGGCTACTTTTTCCAATGCTGATCTAGCCTTTATATATGATTACGATTGGGATAGCATGGTCTGTATAAACGGAAATGAATGGACTGCTCAAGGCATAGATACTGAGGCCCAATTACGCAGAATAATCCCAATGGATTTACTTGGTCCCTGGGTGGAAATGCATCGTAGAGGTGAGACGGTTATCATAGATGACGCCCTCACAGCCGATGTTCCCAAGCAACTGCGAGAGTTCATGGTCACGCAGAGAGTGAAAAGCATGATAACCTTGCCTATAATGAATATGGGTATGTGCCAGGGTTTTGTGGGTTTCAATTACATAAGGAAAACCCATCGCTTTACCAAGACCGACAGCATGTTGCTTTCACTTTTTGCCCAACTTTTGGTCAATGTACGCAATCGTAGAGATCTAGAGCGCAGACTCATTCAGGAAAAAGTGCGAGCAGAGAATGCCAGTAAAGCTAAAAGTGAGTTTTTGGCCAATATGAGTCACGAAATCCGCACTCCCCTTAATGGAGTAATCGGCTTTACTGAATTGCTGCAAAACTCGGCTTTGGACAATGCTCAGCAGCAATATGCCCAAAACATCATCAATTCCAGCTACAACCTCTTGGGCATCATTAATGATATTCTGGACTTTTCCAAAATTGAAGCGGGAAAACTGGATCTGTCTCCCACACGTACAGACCTTATTGAACTGGTAGAACAGGCTGCAGACATCATCAAGTTGAGAACCAGCAAGAAAGACCTGGAGTTTTTGCTGGATATCAGCCCAGACATTCCCAGATTTGCCATAATCGATCCTTTAAGACTGAATCAAATCCTGATAAATCTTCTTTCAAATGCAGAAAAGTTTACCGAAGAAGGTGAGATAGAGCTGAGTGTGCGGTATGAAATGACCGACGCTGATCATACAGATATCACATTCACAGTACGCGACACGGGCATTGGTATCAATGAAAGTATGCAGAAAAAGCTGTTTCGCGCTTTCTCGCAATTGGATTCATCCACTACCAGAAAGTATGGTGGCACCGGACTGGGATTGGTGATATCAAACCATCTGGCCACCTTGATGAATAGCCATATTAATATCTCCAGCATACCCGACCAAGGTTCTGAATTTAGCTTTACGATCAATTGCAGAGTTGAAGGAAAGAGGTATTGCGATCACGAACTGGAACTCACGAAAACAGTGATGGTGGTAGATGATAATGCATCCTGCCGCAGAATCATCAAGCAATGCCTTACTTACTGGAAAATTGATGTCCTGGAGTGCGGCAGCGCCCAGGAAGCATTGGAGATGCTGCAAAACGTCAGCGCTCCTGATGTTATCTTTGTTGATTATGATATGCCGGAAATGAATGGATTGGACCTTATCCGAAGAGTTCAGAACGAAACCTTGAAGATAAGCCAGACAACTCCAGTGGTGCTGATGCATAGTTCCGATGAGAATCCCGCTCTGATATCAGCTTGCCAGGAACTGGGGATAAACTACCGTTTCTTGAAACCGGTGAAAGCTTATGATTTGCATAAGGCTTTGGAAAACATCGAATCCGGAGGCCAAGACTTGACACAGGAAAACATTGAAAGAAAGGATAGATTACCTATGTCTGAAACAGATTTAATCGAAAAACCGTCTATCCTAATCGCTGAAGACAATCAATTGAACATGATTTTGTTGAATGAAATGATCCTCAAGCTTAGTCCCAAAGCCCAGATATGGCATGCTACAGATGGACTGCAAGCTATTGACGGAGTTCGAAAACACAGTCCGGATGTGGTGCTGATGGATGTACAAATGCCAAATCTGGACGGTGTGAGTGCCAGTTTTGAGATCCGTAAGTTCTCCTCGGTGCCCATTATTGCCATTACAGCCGGAGCATTGAAAGAAGAACAGGAGCGATGTCTTGCTGCAGGTATTAATGACTTCCTTACCAAACCGGTTTTGGTGGCAGAACTTGCTGCCACCTTAAGCAAATACCTGTCAAATGAATCTCAGGAGAAAAGTGCTTCGTATCAGACAAAGACAGCAACGGACAATGCTTCTCATTTTGCTAAAGACGCACTCTTGAAAAACATATCCGGAGATTTGGATACTTTTAAGAGTTTGCTTGAGATAGTGGCCACCAGCTTCCCGGATAAGTTTGAAGCTCTAAACCAGGCAATCACCGAAGAAGATAGCAAAGAAGCTCTTAGCATCCTGCATTCGTTAAAGGGATCAGCGAGAAACATGCACTTCGTCCTTCTAGGAGATATGGTGGCTGATTTGGAAAGGGATTATCCCAATCTTGAAGCAGCAGAAGTGCGTGCCCGCTACCAAAATATCATTCAAGAATGGCAGTTTGTGCAGGATCTGATAAAATAAAGCATCCAGGATCCCTGTACGCTCTACCTGAAAGTTATTGAATCAATTTCCGCTATCTTGCAGATTGATGTTTCTACTTTTGAATCCGTAACCCATCACGTCATAGACATCGGTAAGCACCATAAAGGCATCCGGATCAATCTCTTTTACGAGGTCTGTAAGCATGGGCACCTGACGGCGGTTCAGCACACAGAACAGCACATTGATATCGCGTTGGTGAAATCCGCTCATCCCCTTCAGGATGGTTACTCCCCTGTTCAGTTTATCGAAGATCACGCCACGAATCTCATCCGGACTGTTCGAGATGATGTAAACACCTTTCACATAAGGCAAGCCTTCTGAAGCCAGATCCGTGATCTTGGTGGTTACAAACAGGTTGATGTAACCCCAGATGAGCAGTTTCGGATCTTTCAAAAATAGTGATACAGCCAGGATTATGCCCGTTTCCACAATATAGTAGCCTGTACCGATCGAAATATTGGCTTTTTGTTTGATGAAGGCCACCGGGATATCTGTGCCTCCGGTGGATCCTCTGAAGCGGAAAATCAGCCCCAAGCCCAAACCAAGCAGTACCGAGCCGGCTACTGCGGAGAGGAAAATCTCTTCAGGAGGCAACATTGCATATACTACCCTGTCTCCAACCATGTGGGTATAGTGCGCCAAATCTCTGACCAGACCGATTTTGTGGAGCATGGGAAAGCTCAACAGGTCTGTCATTGTCGCAGAAACCAACATACCATATATTGATTTACTGCCAAACGATTTTCCGATGAATACAAAACTGATGACAAACAGAGGTATGTTTATAAGGATCATGCCCACACCGTTGGGTAGCCCAAAAAGCATGTGCAAGATCTGAGATATTCCGCCTACTCCTCCCGGAGCCATATTGTAGGGTAACAGGAACCAAGAGTATCCTATGGCAAAAAACACCGAGGCAAACACTATGCCCAAGTGGTTTATAATCTCTCTCTTAATACGCATTTTGCGCGCATCTTGTTTCGGCATTTCATTCTCCTATTGTTCTTGACGGATAATGCTGTAATTTATAGTTTGTCTCTGTTCAAATAGCGGGGCTCAGAATGAATCCATGCTATGGCATACACAAACATAAAAAAGTATCAAGGAAATATTACATGAAGATCGATATCAGAAAAGACGGACACAAACACAGTCTCATCGAACTGGAAAAGGCAAGGCCAATATCACAGATCATAAAAGGAAGTGGCATCGATCGCAACCAAGTCCTGAGCTATAAAATTAACCATACCGAATATGTCAATGAAGATTATCTTCCTTCCGGAGATACACTGGTCAATTGCGTCACAGTCAATCATCCCGAAGGATACAGGATTTATCAGGATACAGCAATCTTCATCCTCGCTAAAGCCTTACATACTCTTTTGGGGGTAAATCACTCTTTGGTGGCAGAGCATTCAATCGCCGATGGAGTGTTTTGCGAAATCTTCAATTCCGAGAAATTCAGCCGGGATGATGTCCAGCGTCTGAAAGCGGCAATGCACAATATCATCGAAAGTGATCTGCCCATAGATCGAATCGAAGTAAGCAGTTCCGAAGCCATCGATATATTTAGCAGTATGCACCGTAAGGACGTGCTCAGGAATATTAAAAGCCACCATATCGAGACCGTAAGTATCTACAAATGCGGAAAATACTACGATTTCTTCATCCGTCCTCTAGCAGATCGCACCAGCTTTATTACCCATTTCGACATCGAGTATCTGGAACCCGGATTCATCCTGCGCTTCCCCTCCGGTGCAGATATGACTCTGCAAGAGCCCTTTATGCTACCGCAAAAACTGTTTGCCTTGCATCAGGAGCACGACAAATGGCTGGATATTCTGCGTGTCCACAACATATCGGACATCAACAGCCAGATCGACCGCTATGATATATCTCAATTCATCCTGGTGGAAGAAGCTCTGCACGAAAAGAAGATCGCCGAGATGGCGGCAAACATAGTGGAAGACAAAGATATCAAGCTAATCCTGATCGCCGGACCGTCTTCTTCCGGAAAGACTACTTTTGCCAACCGCCTCAGAGTGCAGTTACAGGCCAGCAAAGCAAAGCCATTTGTTATCGGTCTGGATGACTACTTTTTAGATCGCGACCTCACTCCCCGCAAGGAAAGTGGAGATTTTGACTTTGAATCCATACATTCCATCGATCTGGAATATCTGAATATACAATTGACGCAATTGCTGAATGGAGAGCAGATTGAGCTGCCCCATTATGACTTTACGAGAGGTATCAGACGACGCAGCAACAACTTCGTGAAGATGGAGAAGGATAACATCATAATCATGGAGGGAATCCACGGACTGAATGATGACCTTACCTCAGCCATTCCCGAAAGCCGTAAAACCCGCATCTATGTATCGGCCCTGAACCAATTGAACATCGATAATCACAACCGTATTCCCACTACAGATTGCCGCCTCTTGCGAAGAATCATCCGGGATCGCCAATACCGGGGATACTCAGCTGAAGAAACCATCCTCAGATGGCCCGACGTAAGAGAAGGCGAGGAAAAGAACATCTTCCCATATCAGGAGAATGCCAATTATATGTTCAACAGCAGCCTCACCTATGAACTGGGTGTATTGAAGAAACATGCTTGGAACGAACTCCTGAACGTGCCTTCAACCTCATCCGCCTACACAGAGTCACGTCGCCTCCTGCACTTGCTTTCTCACTGCAGGGATATCGACGACGCCCATGTGCCACACAACTCCATAATCCGTGAATTCACAAACGGTTCTGTGTTTAGATACTGATATGCCGAAGATCAATATCCTTTCTGAAGATGTCCGTAATAAAATCGCTGCGGGCGAAGTGATAGAACGCCCGGCTTCTGTAGTAAAAGAGCTGGTGGAAAACAGTATCGATGCCGGAGCGGATACCATCACGGTAATAGTGGAGAATGGGGGGAAAGACCTCATCCAAGTGATCGACAACGGTATGGGCATGGAACCGGATGACGCCATGCTGGCCCTCGAAAGCCACGCCACCAGCAAGATTCGCAATGTTGACGACATCATCCACATTAGTTCTTTGGGCTTCAGAGGAGAAGCTTTGCCTTCTATAGCCGCTGTATCTAACTTCTGTCTGCTTACCAGAAACCGAAATCTGGAAGTTGCCCTCAGAGTGGAGATAAACGACGGTAAACTGAAGGATGTGATCAAGACATCGTCCAATCCGGGAACCACCATCTGGGTAAGAGGGCTGTTCAAGAGCCTGCCCGCCCGCCGTAAATTCCTGCGAACCGATGTAGTGGAACTGCGTCATATCCAGAAGTACTTCCACTATCAGGCAATTATCTATCCCCGGATCAACTTCAAATTGATCGCCGATGGCAAGAAGAAGCTGAATTACATCGCTTCGGAAGACCGTAACAAGCGAATGGCTGAAGTATTCGGTTCGGGCTTTTTCGACGACGACATTATCGAGATAGATTCCGGTGCCGGCGAATACTCCGTGAATGGTTACATCTTTGGTTTGGAAGAGCGTTCCGAGAAGCTTATCGATGCTCAATATGTATTCATCAATGGCAGGTTCATAAACGACAAGACAGTGAAACATAGCATTAAAAGCGCTTATCAACCGTTTATCCAGAAAACCAGGGCTTGGATGAAAGGCAGCACTCCGCCGTACATCTTGTTTATCCAAGTACCCCCTCAGGAGATTGATGTCAATGTCTCTCCTACCAAGAGTGAAGTACGCTTTCGAGAACAGCAAAGGGTGCATTCCCTCATATTTGAGACTCTCACCAGAGCGCTAAGACGTTATGAAGACGACAAGTTTGCTTCCGCACGCAATAAGTTCATCAACATCCCCTTCAGTCAGGAACGTCCCAGCTCCCTAGAGCGGGATATCTTTGTGCAGAATGTACAGGTTCCCCGATATGGAGAATACAAGAAAGAACACGCCGAACTGTTTCAAGATGACCTGTTTAAACATGAAGAGGAGCCTTTACCCCGCTCGATCCCCATCGTGAATCCCGAGAAAGATCGCGATCAGGAACAACAGGAAATTTTCATCGATCAACCTAACGACAGCGTTCCCTATAAGCTATTACTTCAGAATGAAGAGGACTACATCAACCCCTGGCAATTGCATAACACATATATCTTTGTCCAGATAGAAGATGGCTTGGTGATTATCGATCAACATGCCGCTCACGAGCGCATCATCTACGAAAAGCTAATCCATCGCACTGGTGGTGCTCCTGCTGTAAGACAGAAACTGATTGTTCCTCTGGTGATCGACATTCCGCCATATATAGCCAGCGATATCCGGGATCTGGTGGATGCAAATCTGGAGCTGTTGGAAAAGATCGGTTTTATCCTCAAGAAGTTTAGCGGAGATTCCATTGTCATCGAGGAAATCCCCGCAGAATTGGGTGATTTTCAAGGGGGCAAAACCTTCATTGATATCCTGAAACAACTGGAAACAGAAATAGAACTGAACTCCGACTTCAGGGACTCCCTAGCCAAATCCATCGCCTGCAAGGCTGCGATCAAGGCCAACACCAAGCTATCCCGTAAGGAAATGTTATCACTCATAAACAACCTCTTTGCCTGCAGAGTACCATACTTTTGCCCCCATGGACGACCTCTGATCGTAAAGATGACTCTCACGGATTTTGAAAAGAAGTTCAAGCGCCTAGTATGATCAT
>Ga0172378_10002217_pt1 | contig 18132 bp, 18 predicted proteins | sample GrowelOW332metaG_FD_119755 | JGI IMG/M metagenome (GOLD analysis project Ga0172378, IMG submission 119755) | Groundwater microbial communities from an aquifer near a municipal landfill in Southern Ontario, Canada - Pumphouse #3_1 metaG | ecosystem: Environmental > Aquatic > Deep subsurface >... | reverse complement strand
AATAGAAATCTTGACGAGGTTGTTAAGATTTAAATAATTATAAGTGTTCTTTGATAAAAACAAGATATTCCCGCATTGTTTCAACTTAATCGGAAAACTCAACACACGATTAAATTAGAGTAAATCTCACACCCGAACAAGACAGGCCTCAACCTTATGGTTTCTGCAACTGCAGAACAGTGGAAGTCTGAAGCGAGTTGGAAGCTCTACCCATGTCTTAACAGGGGTTTTTTTTAAGGAAATAATGCGGGTTTTTTATATTAATAATTTTTATGAATAATAATAAACAAATATGACAGAAATTATCATCACAGCTGTTGTAGGCCTGACTATTGGTTCTGCAGTAAGCTGGTTATTAATGAGATTAGCCCTAAAAAACAAGGCTGAAAACATAATAACAAAGGCTGAGACTGAGGCTGAAGCTATAAAGCAGGAAAAAATTTTCCAAGCCAAAGAGAAATTTTTACAGATAAAAAATGACCACAACAAACAAGTTGCGGTTAGAAACAATAAGATTTTACAAACCGAAAATAAAGTAAAGCAACAAGAGATTGAGGTTCAAAGACGTATGGAAGACGTTGCTAGAAAAAATAAAGAAGTTCAAAATCAAAAACAACAAGTTGACTTACAAAAAGAATTAATCGAGAAAAAACACGCTGAGCTTGATAAACTGAAAAAACAAGAAGTAGAACAACTAGAGGCTATATCTGGAATGTCTGGAAATCAGGCTAAAGAAAGGCTTATTAATTCTATGAAAGAAGAAGCGGAAGCTGAGGCTATGACCTATGTTAATGAAATTATGGATGATGCCAAATTGAGTGCTAACATGGAAGCCAAAAAAATTGTTATCAAAACTATACAACGTGTTGCTACCGAAACTGCTACTGAAAATGCTGTCTCTATTTTCCATATAGATTCAGACGAAGTAAAAGGTAGAATTATAGGACGTGAAGGAAGAAATATTAGAGCATTAGAAGCTGCTACAGGTGTTGAAATCATTGTTGATGACACTCCAGAGGCTATTGTACTTTCAGGATTTGATCCAGTACGTAGAGAAATTGCAAGACTTTCTCTTCACCAACTAGTAACTGATGGACGTATTCACCCAGCTAGAATTGAAGAGGTAGTAAATAAAGTAAAAAAACAACTTGAAGACGAAATAATTGAAACAGGTAAGAGAACAACTATAGACTTAGGAATTCATGGTTTACATCCAGAACTAATACGTCTTATAGGTAAAATGAAATATCGTTCTTCTTATGGTCAAAATTTACTTCAACATGCGAGAGAAACAGCAAATTTATGTGCTATAATGGCATCTGAACTTGGTTTAAATGCTAAAAAAGCTAAAAGAGCTGGTCTATTACATGATATAGGTAAAGTTCCAGATGATGAACCAGAATTGCCACATGCAATATTAGGTATGAACTTAGCTGAAAAGTATAAAGAAAAACCTGATGTTTGTAATGCTATTGGAGCTCATCACGAAGAAATTGAAATGACAAGCTTAATTGCTCCTATTGTTCAAGTATGTGATGCTATTTCAGGTGCTAGACCAGGTGCGAGACGTGAAGTTGTAGAATCTTATATCAAACGTCTTAAAGATATGGAAGATCTTGCACTATCTTATGATGGAGTTGTTAAAACGTATGCAATACAAGCAGGTCGAGAATTGCGAGTTGTTGTTGGAAGTGAAAAAATAACAGATACTGAAGCTGAAAAACTATCTTATGATGTTGCAAAACGTATACAAGATGAAATGACTTATCCTGGACAAGTAAAAGTAACAGTTATAAGAGAAACTAGAGCTATCAATTATGCTAAATAATAACTAAATAAGTTTTTATGAAGACTGATAATATTTCAGAAAAAAAAAATTGTGAAAAAATTGAAGCTTCAGAAATGATATTAAATTCCGATGGTAGTATATTCCATTTACATTTACTTCCAGAAGATTTAGCAGAAAATATAATATTAGTAGGTGATCCAGGGCGAGTTAAGCTCGTTGGATCACTTTTTGATTTTATAGAGGTTTCAAAAGAAAATAGAGAATTCCACACTATCACAGGAAAATATAATGGTAAAAGAATTTCTGTAATATCCACAGGAATAGGACCAGATAATATTGACATAGTATTAAATGAACTTGATGCATTAGTTAATATTGACCTTCAAACAGGATTGATAAAAGAAGAAAAAATAGCATTAAATATAGTAAGAATAGGAACATGTGGTTGTGTTCAAGCTGACATACCAGTTGGCGCCTATGCCCTATCTGAAAAACATATTGGATGCGATGGAGTACTTAGATTTTATAAAGATATAGACAATATATCCGACAAAGACTTCGAGGAGGCTTTTATTAAACAATGTAATTGGACTACAAATAGTGCTAGGCCCTATGTTATAATGCCTTCAAAAGGACTTGTCAATAAATTATACTCAGAAGGAGAAACATACAAAGGTATAACAATAACAGCAGTAGGTTTTTACGGTCCTCAAGGACGAATGCTAAGAGCACCTATTATGATGCCTAAAATCAATGATAGTATAGCTAATTTTAAATATAAGGGCTATAGAATCATTAATTATGAAATGGAATCTGCAGTCGTTGCTGGTCTAAGCTCAATTCTGGGTCACAATGCAGCTACTATTTGTCTTATAATAGCTAATAGAGCTACGGGAGAAGCTATAGCCAATTATTATCCCAATATAAAAGAATTAATTAAATATACATTAAATAAATTATTAAATTAGAAAAAGAAATGATTCAACGCATACAAACATTATTCTTATTATGTGCCTTAGTACTAACAGGATTACTATACTTCCTACCTATAGCAAACATTACTTTAGACGGAACTCAGTGTTTATACTTTGTATCTAAGATGGTCGAAAATAATAAGGCTCATAATTTTATTCAATGGAATACAATGACTTTAATTGCAAATTCTATTATTATGTTATTTACTTTCACCTCAATATTTTTATATAAGAAAAAATTTTTATCTTTGCAGATAAGACTAAGTATTGTTAATTCTATATTGAATTTGGGGTTAATAGCACTAATATGGATACAAACAAAAGATATTGATATGACTTGGAAATTTGAACTTGCTTCTGTATTCCCTTTAGTTAATTTTATATTAATCTGGATAGCAATACGTAACATACTCAAAGACTACAAGGTACTAAAATCACTTGATAGAATACGATAACTAAATTAATAACTAATATAATTATAATGAGAAAATTACTTTTAATATTTGCACTTTGCTTAACTTTAAGTATCAGCAGTACATTTGCATGTACAAATTTTTTACTTACTAAAGGTGCTACTACAAATGGATCTTGTATAATTTCATACGCAGCAGATTCGCACGTACTATTCGGAGCAATGTATCATTGGGATGCTGGAACATGGCCTGAAGGTACAATGATGGATATTTATGAATGGGACACAGGTAAATACATGGGAAAAATTCCTCAAGCTCATCAGACCTATAATGTTACAGGTAACATGAACGAGTTCCAAGTTGCAATAGGAGAAACTACCTACGGAGGAAGAAAAGAACTTGGTAAACAAAGTGGTGCTATAATTGATTATGGTAGTCTCATGTATATTGCTCTTCAACGTTCTAAAACAGCACGTGAAGCTATAGTTATTATGACAACTCTAGTAAATAAATATGGTTATGCCAGTAGTGGAGAATCTTTTTCTATCAGTGATCCTAATGAAGTATGGATAATGGAAATGATAGGAAAAGGTGAGGGTCAAAAAGGAGCTGTATGGGTAGCTCGTATGGTTCCAGATGGCTATGTATGTGCTCACGCTAATCAAGCACGTATAACAACATTCCCTTTAAATTCTAGAACGTCTATTTCATCTGAAAATATAGATAAGCTTACATCAGATAAAAATATTACCACAGTTTACTCAAACGATGTTATTTCTTTTGCAAAAGAAAAAGGTTATTTTCCAACAAAAGCTAAAAACTCTGAATTTAGTTTTTCAGATAGTTATGCTCCAGTAGATTTTGGTGGAGCAAGATTTTGTGAATTGAGAGTATGGGCTTTCTTTAATAGTATAAATTCCAACATGAAACAATATTGGGATTATGCTACAGGAAGAAATATAGAACATAATTCATTAGGTTATGCAAGTAACCGTATGCCTCTTTGGATTAAACCAGACAAAAAAGTAAGTCTACATAATGTGATGGATTATATGAGAGATCATTTAGAAGGGACAGAATTAGACATGTCTAAAGATCCAGGAGCAGGTCCATTTGCTCGTCCTTACAGATGGCGTCCAATGGAATATGAATATAATGGGAAAAAATATGTTCATGAGAGAACCACAGCTACTCAACAAACAGGATTTTCATTCGTAGCACAAAGCAGAAGTTGGCTACCAAGACAAATTGGAGGTATACTATGGTTTGGAGTAGATGATGCAGCTAGCACAGTATATTTTCCAATGTATTCATCCTCAACTAGAGTTCCCTACTCTTTTTCAGAAGATTGCGGAGATATGATGAAATTCACAAATGAAGCAGCATTTTGGGTATTTAATCAAGTTAGTAATTTTGCATATCAAAGATATAATGTAATACATCCAGATATAAGGGCAAAACAATTAGCATTAGAGAATAACTATATTAATCAAGTAAAAATGGTTGACGCTGGTGCTCTTAAACAAATTAATAGTAACCCTGATGCAACTGTTGAATTTTTAACAAACTATTCTTGTAATACAGGAAACGAATTGACTGCTACATGGAGAGACTTCTATGGTTATTTATTTACTAAATACATGGATGGAAATATTAAAGTTCCTGTAAAAGGACAAATGAATCCTAAAAAATCTAACACAGAACTACCTAAGTGGTTCCTAAAACAAATTGTAGATTTTATGGGGGATAAACAACTTTATATTAAATAATCTAGGTTTATTAATAGATTAGTATATTTCGTTAGAAATTTTATTGAGTTTTAATAATTTCAACTTAAGTGATAAATTAAAAACTCTACACGTTTGAAATTTAAGTATAAAATTTTGAATTTGTAGAGTTTTTTATTTATCTTTGCGCTTTAAATAGAGCGTAGTCTCTTACACGAAAGTCTCTGTCGTAATACTACGTTTAAAATATTAATTTTTTATATAAAAAAAATGGATTTAATTAAAATTGCTGAGCAGGCATTTGCTAGAGAAGACCAAAAACAACTTCCTGTTTTTCACACTGGAGATACTGTTAGTGTAAATTACAGAATTGTAGAAGGAAATAAAGAACGTATCCAGGTATTCAGAGGTGTTGTTCTTCAAATCAAAGGAACTGGTAAAACAAAGACTTTTACTGTTCGTAAAATGTCAAATGGCGTTGGTGTAGAAAGAATTTTCCCAATGGATTCTCCTTTTATCGATGAACTTATTGTTAATAAGACTGGTAAAGTTAGACGTTCTAGAATTTATTATTTCAGAAAACTTAACGGTAAAAAAGCAAAAATCAAAGATAAGAGAATGTTATAATTCTTTTTCGATTAAAGATTTAAAAAACTGTCTATTAGTTTAAAACCAATAGACAGTTTTTTTATGCCTCAAAGCAAAAAGGTAGATTATTAATTAAGCTAGATACTAAGATGAAATAAACATAAAGGAAGTTATCAACTTCTTCATAAGAGATTATAAGAAGTCATTTAAAAAGCAACTAAATAGTTAAGACTATAGTTTATGGAGCTTACTAGAGAGTTAGTTAAATTAAAATTTTGACATAAAAAAAAGGATTCTAAAACAGAATCCTTTTTGTGGGGTGGAAGATCGGTCTCGAACCGACGACCTTCGGAACCACAACCCGACGTTCTAACCAACTGAACTACATCCACCATTTATGCTTTGAGATATCTAACTATCTCTTTTGCGTTGCAAAGGTAGCATATTTTTACATACTAAGCAAATTTTTAAATATATTTTTCTGTTTTTTTTAACATTTTAAGCCCTATTATTCACTTCTAAAAATAACTTTCTGAGTGTTAGTAATTTAAATATAACTACACAAGAAAAAATAAAGAGGCACCAAATACACTTATTATAGCCCCAATTATTTCTACGAATCTCACACGTTGTTTAAATATAAAAAAAGCAGGAATAATAAGCAATATAGGACTAGTTGACATAATTGTCTGTGCTATTCCACTCTCTGTATATTGTAGAGCCATCAAAGAAAGAGAAACACCTAAAAATGGACCAATAAGAGCACCCATAGTTACTGCAACAGAAGCCTTCCAATCTTTTACACAATTTTTTACTCCCTGTATATTATGAGTAATCACTAGAATAATTAAAAATGAAATGACAGCTATAACAGTTCTCATCTGAGAAGCTGCAAAAGGCACTATAGAAGTTACCTCTTTACCAGCCTTTATAAGATCTTCAGTGTATATATTCATACCATATTTACTAAAAACAAGGCCTATTCCCTGCCCTAATCCTGCTCCAACACCATATAAGACGCCCTTAAGCGGTAATTTTATACTAAATCCGAAATTAGACCTATTTTTATTATCTAATTTATTTAAACTATCAGTTTTTTTGTTTTTATTCAGTATTGAGATTGCTATACCGCTAATTGTAATTAACATACCTAACCATGCTAATGCCGCCATCTTCTCTCCTAGTACAATTCTACCAGTTATTGCTGCTGCTATTGGGGCTAGGGTCATAAATAATTGTCCAAATCTAGAACCTAAGATAACATAAGCATAAAAAAGGCAAAAATCTCCAAGTACAAAGCCAATAAATCCAGAAACAGAGAGCCAAAACCAAGCTTCTTTCGAAGCTTCTACAGGGAATGGATTACCCGTTATAACTACTAATAATAATGCTCCTAGTAACAAACATAAAAGCATCCTTATAAAATTTATAGGAATAGCTCCTATTCTTTTACCTGCATATTCAAAGCATAATGCAGTTATAGCCCACATTATAGCTACTCCTATAGAGATTGATTCACCTATATACATATAACACAATCATTGATAAATATATTTTTCTCTACTTACGAGAAAAGATTAAAATACTCGGCGACAAATGTACAAAATTTAGTTTATTTAAACTAAAAAAATAAAAATCGCTACCTTAAAATATAAGATAGCGATTATATCAATCATACCTGCAACTATTACAAGCACAATAACTATTATTATTTACAAGCACATCTAGGCTTTATTTGTTTAAAGAAATCATTTCCTTTATCATCCACAAGAATAAATGCAGGAAAATCTACAACCTCAATCTGCCAAATAGCTTCCATTCCTAATTCAGGATATTCAAGACATTTAATACTCTTGATATTTTGTTGGGCTAATACAGCAGCAGGACCACCAATAGAACCCAAATAAAATCCACCATGTTTCTTACAAGCATCCGTTACAATTTGGCCTCTATTCCCCTTAGCAAGCATAATCATACTTCCACCATGAGATTGAAATAAATCTACATAAGGATCCATTCTATTAGCTGTAGTTGGCCCCATAGAGCCACAAGCCATTCCCTCTGGAGTTTTAGCTGGACCTGCATAATAAATAGGATGGTCCTTTATATATTGTGGAAGTTCTTCTCCTTTATCTAAACGTTCCTTTAATTTTGCATGGGCAATATCTCTACCTACTATTATTGTACCATTCAAAGATACACGAGTAGAAACAGGATACTTACTAAGCTCCTTAAGAATATTTGACATTGGTTGGTTAAGATCAATTTTCACTACATCACCTTCACCTGTTTCACGTAATTCTTCTGGAATTAATTCACCAGGATTAGAATCCATTTTTTCTATCCAAATACCATCTTTATTTATCTTTGCCTTTATATTTCTATCAGCTGAACAAGAAACTCCCATTCCTACAGGACAAGATGCCCCGTGACGAGGAAGACGTACAATTCTTATATCATGTGCTAAATATTTACCTCCAAACTGAGCACCTAAGCCTATTTTATAAGCTTCTTCAAGTACCTGTTTTTCAAGCTCTACATCTCTGAAAGCACGTCCACCTTCATTACCAGTTGTAGGAAGTTCATCATAAAATTTAGTAGAAGCAAGTTTTACTGTTTGAAGATTTTTCTCTGCGGAAGTACCACCTATAACAAATGCTATGTGATATGGAGGACAAGCTGCTGTTCCTAAAGTCTTCATTTTTTCAACTAAAAATGGAATTAATCTATCAGGATTTAAAAGAGCCTTTGTTTCTTGATACAAATATGTCTTATTTGCAGATCCACCTCCCTTAGTTACACAAAGAAAATTATATTCCATACCTTCTGTAGCTTCAATATCAATTTGAGCTGGCAAATTACATTTTGTATTAATCTCATCATACATAGTTAAAGGTGCATTTTGAGAATAACGCAAATTTTCCTCTGTATAAGTTTTAAATACGCCTAAAGATAAAGCCTCTTCATCACAGAAACCAGTCCAAACATTTTGACCTTTTTCACCATGAATAATAGCTGTTCCCGTATCTTGACATGTTGGTAATTGCCCCTTCGCTGCTATTTCTGCATTACGCAAAAAAGTTAAAGCAACATATTTATCGTTATCACTAGCTTCAGGATCTTTTAAAATTTTAGCTACTTGCAAATTATGAGCTCTACGTAATAAAAAAGATACATCTTTAAAAGCTGCATTGGCCATAAGTTCCAATCCTTTTTTATCAACTTTTAAGATAGGATTTCCTTCAAATTCACTCACGCTTACATGATCTTTTGTAAGCAAATAATACTCAGTCTTGTCTTTTCCTAATGGAAAAGGTTTTTGATATTTAAATTCTACTGCCATAATAATTTTTTTTAGTACCCAAAGATACTACTATTAAAATATAATAAAAAAATAATATTGATTTTATATTCTAGATATCACCTAAAACGTTTGAATTTTATAAACCAAGTTCTTTATTAATAAGTATTATTTTAATTCTATGTTTAGGAAAAGATTTTTCAGTTATTAACCATGAATTACAAAGTCTATCATCACAACTACATTCCACACATTCTCCATTTTTCTGACAAGGTGTAATAAGATTAGTATGAAGTTTTGCATTAAGAGGTGCACTAATGGTTTTAATTCTAATGAATGCTTCTGTCAAATCCTTAACAATTTTATTTACACCTACAAATAATATAACATTCTTAGGTCCAAAATTAATCCCTCCAATTCTATTTCCGACCATATCAAGATTAACTAACTGTCCAAATTCTGTTATAGCATTAGTTCCAGTTATAAACAAATCTGCCGTTAATGCCATTTTTCTTTTACTAATTTTTTCTTCCTGAGAATAATTCTTATCAAATGTTTCAATAAATTCCACATTCTCCATATTTTTCAATATATTTAGAGATTCTGTAGTTTTCATAGTCATTGAATCTCCATATGAAACAGTAGTAAAATTAAGAGAAGAAATAATGTCCTTAAATATCTCATTTGCATTAATAATATCTTCCGCAAAAAATACCTCAAAATTATTATCTCGTAGATTTTTTATAGTTTTTGAAATCATAGCAATATATTTAGTACTCACAAATTTATAAAAAAACTTATAAATAATAGGCATATTTATTAAAAAACTTTATCATTATTCTTGTATATAATTGACAATTATATAATTTTGTGAATTATTTTAATGTGATTATAATAAATGAAAAATACAAATAAAATAAGCCTTCCCTTAGAAAAAGCATCCCAAAGTATAATTTACAGAATAAAGAAAAGTATTAGAGAAGCAATGCCAGGTGCAATTAAAACTTGTGTACTAATTGTTAGTATCACGGTTGCGATATCGCTTCTAATGGTATTCTTTAAATACTTTGACATAATGCCATGGATAGCTTACAAATTAAGTCCAGTCTTTAGTAAAATAGGCTTACCTGGGGAAGCAGCACTCGCCTATGTAAGTGGATATTTTGTAAATCCCTATGCAGCAGTATCAGTCGCAGCTTCATTAGATTTGGATTACAGAGCATGGACTATACTAGGAGTTATGGTTATGTGTTCACATAATATGGTAACAGAAACTACAATACAAAAAAAGACGGGCACATCGGCTTGGAGAATAATCATAGAAAGAACTATCTCGGCCTTCCTACTAGCTTATATATTAAACTTATTATTACCCGAAAGCAAATTAAATATAAGTACAACTATAACTAATATAAACTCTCTTAGTATAATTGAACTACTAAAAAGTTGGGGATTAGATACACTAAAACTAACTATTAAGATGATTAGTATTATAATTGGATTATCTATATTGCAAAAACTCCTTGCTGAATTTGGAATAATAAAAATATTGTCCAAGATCTTTAGTCCCCTTCTTAGTATATTCGGTTTATACAAAAAAACTTCATTTCTATGGATAGTTACTAATACTCTAGGTATTGCTTACGGAGCAGGTATAGTCATTGAAGAGGTTAAAAATGGAAAAATGGACCAAAGGGAAGTCAATTTTCTAAACGTTCACATAGCTATTTCTCATAGTAATATTGAAGATTTATTACTATTCACAACTATGGGTGGGATATGGTATATTATGCTACTAATAAGATGGATATTATCTCTAATACTAGTATGGGGATATCGTTTAGAATATCTAGTACTAGATAGTATAAGAAAAAATATATGATAACTGTACTCATAAATAAGACCCTTAAACTTATAATTATTATGACACGGATAAACTATAAAGCAATCCGTGCCATAATTAATTATTATATATAATTTTCACAGTACTAGCTTATAGCTCTATATAACTTTCCAATATAGTAGCTTTTCCAACCTTTTTATCAGGTATTAAAAAAATGGAATCAAAACAAGCTGGAAGTAAAATAGTATCACCCTTTTTAACCTTTATAAATTTTTCATCTTCATAAACTAGAGCAAATTCTCCCTCTACGCACATATAAATAACAAAAGAATCTATTCTGGAATAATCTTGTTCTATCTCCTTATCAAATTCCAATATATTTGTTGTAAAATATTCACATTTAACCAACTGTTCTACATGATTTAAATGCTGATGATACTGAATTTTCTTATGATTTAGATTTCTAAAATCTATAGCATCCTTAGCTAGGTCTGTATGAAGCTCTCGCTTATTTCCATCTTTATCAGTACGATTATAATCAAAAATCCTATAAGTTATATCAGAAGTTTGTTGTATCTCAAGCATTAAACACCCCTTACATATTGCATGAATTGTTCCAGAAGGGATGAAGATACAATCTCCCTTTTTTACATCAATAGTATTTAAAATATTTGGCAAAGTATTATTATTTAAATTAATAATATAATCAGACAAATCTGCCTTACCTTTAAAACCAAGCACTACTTTTGCATCAGGTTCTGCATCTGCCACATACCACATTTCCGTCTTTCCATAGGCTTTATGTCTCTCTTTAGCCATTACATCATTAGGATGTACTTGAATAGAAAGGTCCTCTTGAGCGTCAATATACTTTATTAGTAAAGGGAATTCAATTCCAAATTTTTCATACACCTTATCTCCAACTAAATCTCCCATATAAACTTCGACAAGCTCTTGAAGATCATTTTCTGCAAGTATTCCATCTGAAACCACAGAAATATCACCCTGTAAAGCTGAAATTTCCCAGCTTTCACCTATATTTTTATTTTTGGTAGCATCCTCACTCTTATAGGATAATTTACTACCTCCCCATATTTTATTAACCAAAATAGGAGAAAATTTTAATGGATATAACATAATTTTATTTTTTTAATGGATATCTATAAGACAAAATCCAACATGTATTATACAAAACTAACAAAAATATTTCAAACTAAAAGTCTATATCAGTTTTATTACATTTCAACACTATATTATCATCTACAAACTAAATATCATTACCATCAAGTTTTAAAAGAAGAAACTGTTTTATCAAAAAGACAAAACAGTTTTTATATAAAAATATTAAATTAAAAATATTACTTATATCATTTCCATATTTTCTTGATCGGTTAATTTATCACAATAAAGACACTTTAATACAATGGGATCTTTACCTACCACTGTAAATTTAGTTTTGATGTTTTCATGATTAGTAATGCACTTAGGATTCATACATTTGACTATACCTTCAACTGCTTGGGGAACCTCAACAGTCTTTTTTTCAACAACATCATAATCTTTAATAATATTTATTTTAGCCATAGGAGCTATTAGAGATATTTTATTTATTTCCTCGTTTTCCAAAAATTTATCCCATATCTTAATAACAGCTTTACGTCCTAATTTTTCACTAGATAAGTTATAACCTATTGTAACTGCATTATCTAATTTTTTAACTTCTAATATATTCATTACATCAAAAACACATTTTGATGGTATATGATCTATAACAGTACCATTTTCTATAGCACTTACTTGTAATTCTTTCTTAGCCATATCTTATTTTTTATACAATTTTTTTATAAATAAATCGAAATAGATTAAATCTATTATTTAAGACCTAATGCTCTACATATCATAGCTTCACGAGCATATACACCATTTTTAGCTTGTTCGAAATAATAAGCTTTTGGACTATCATCCACATCTATACTAATCTCATTAACACGTGGAAGTGGATGTAATATTCTCATATTATCCTTTGTTCCCTCAAGCATTGATTTCTTAAGGATATATACATTTTTAACCTTCTCATATTCTAAAGGATCAGCAAAACGCTCTTTTTGTACCCTTGTCATATAAAGTATATCTGCCTCATTGATTATAGAATCTAGATCTTTGTGCTCATAAAAAGGAATATTGAGTTTTTTCAAAAATATTTTATAAGATTCAGGCATAGATAAAGATTCTGGAGAAATAAAATGGAAAGTAGGATGGAAATGACTCATAGCTTGCACAAGAGAATGAACAGTACGGCCATATTTTAAATCTCCTATCATACAAATAGAGAGATTCTCCAAAGTTCCCTGAGTTTTATATATTGAATATAAATCCAACATTGTTTGAGAAGGATGTTGATTAGCACCATCACCTGCATTCAACACAGGTACCTTAGCAACTTCACTAGCATAACGTGCTGCTCCTTCAAGTGGGTGGCGCATAACAATTAAATCAGCATAATTATCTACCATTTTAATGGTATCTTTTAATGTTTCACCCTTAGTAACACTGGATGTACTTGCGTCCGTAAATCCAACAATTCTACCGCCAAGTCTATTTATGGCAGTTTCAAAACTTAAACGAGTACGTGTTGATGGCTCAAAAAAAAGAGATGCAGCAACTTTACCCTCAAGTAATCTTTGATTTGGATTCTTTTCAAATTCTCTTGCGATTTCGAGAATTTCCATAATCTGTTCTTTAGACAAATCTTCGATTGAAACTATACTTCCTGTATTCATATTTTAATATTTAAAGTGAAAATTCATAATAAAACTATAAAGAATATACAACAAGTAACCCATATATAAAAAAAAACCAATATTCCGATAAGGAATATTGGTTATATATAATAAAAATAAATTCTTCTCTACCAATCAAATACTGATTGGGCTCTTCGTTATGGGCTATATGTCGTTTATATTGCTTCATTTCGAAAATCAAAATTATATCTTTTTTTTGACTTCACAAAATAAAGTTGAACATTTCTTCAAATAATTATATTTTTAAAATTTTTTCCACTATATCTTTAGCAACTTCCGACTTGTCTTTCAATGGATAAGAAGATTTTTGACCATCTTTAGACAAAATTGTAATTTTGTTAGTATTATAACCAAAACAAGCATTTTTATCATTAAGACTATTTAAAACAATAAGATCCAAATTCTTTTTATCTAATTTAAGTTTAGCATTACTCTCTTCATCATTTGTTTCTAAGGCAAAACCTACTAGAATTTGTCCCTTGCGCTTTATTCTACCAAGTTCTTTTGCAATATCATGAGTTGGTTTTAATCTAATTGTTAACTCATCATCACCTCTCTTTATTTTTTTATCAGCTGTAAATTCTGGTGAAAAATCTGCAACAGCTGCGCAAGAGATAACAATATCAGCCTTAGTTGACAATTCTACCATGGCACTATACATCTGATCTGCTGACTCCACATTAGTTCTAATAATCTTATTATTGGGAGTTTCTAAATTTACGGGACCAGCAACCAACTGAACCTCTGCTCCTCTTAGGCTAAATTCTTTAGCCAGAGCAAAACCCATTTTACCTGAAGAATAATTCCCTATAAACCTCACAGGATCAATTCTTTCGTATGTAGGGCCTGCACTTATAAGAACTTTTTTACCAGTAAAATCTTTTTGTGTGAAAAAATATATTATTTTATCAGTTATTTCCTCTGGTTCTGACATACGTCCTTTCCCTATAAGTCCACTGGCTAATTCACCAGAGGCTGGTTCTACAATAATATTGCCATAAGAAATTAAAGTTTTGATATTATTTTGAGTTGATGGATGCTTATACATGTCTAAATCCATTGCAGGAGCAATCAAAACAGGACATTTTGCAGAAAGATAAGATGTTATTAATAAATTATCAGCCACTCCATTTGCCATTTTGGAAATAGTGTTGGCTGTTGCTGGAGCAACCACAAATAAATCAGCCCAAATACCTATGGACACATGAGAATTCCACGACCCATCCTCAGGACTAAAAAATTCTACAGCTATAGGATTTTGGGAAAGCGTAGCCAAAGTTAAGGGTGTTATAAACTCCTTGGCAAGCTTTGTCATTACAACTCTAACCTCTGCTCCTTCTTTAATTAATAAACGTACTAGACTTGCTGATTTATAAGCAGCTATACTACCAGTTACCCCTAATACTATATGTTTTCCTTTTAATTTCATAGGTATTATTTTTATTAGCAATAAACTCAGAATATATCTATATAGATTAATTTGATTATTAGCTCATTAAAAAAGGGACAGCCCAAATTGGAGTGTCCCTTGTTATTCTTATCTAAGATAATAAACTCATCCTTAAAATTACTTTATTGGACTCTCTGAAATTTCATCAGTTTCTTCATTAGCATGTTTAAAAACTATTTCTCCATTTTCAAACTCTTGTGTAGCAATTAAAACAGGTTTAGGAATACGTTCATAAAATTTTGAAATTTCTATTTGCTCCCTGTTTTCAAAGATTTCTTCTAAATTATCAGTACACGATGCAAATTCTAGAAGCTTACTACTCAATTCTTCCTTCATCTCCACAGAAATTTGATTCGCTCTTTTCCCTATAACTGCAACAGCTTCATATATATTACTTGCCTTTGCAGCTAAATCAGCAACATCTCTAGTAGTTGTATTGTTGGGTGCTTTTACCTTTTTAAAATCTACCATAATTTACTATATATATTTAAAATATTTATTTATTAACAACTAAAACTTGTAATTATCTACAAAATCTTTAATTTCTTTGAACTTTTTATTCATCTTAGGAAGATATTTACTATTAGGATATTGCTCCTTAAAGTAATAATATTCCTCCATAGCATCATTATATCTACTAAGTTGTTTAGCCTCTATACTATTTACAGCAACCTCATATTTGGCATCAAATAACATACTCATGACTTCTTCCATATACTTAGAATTTGGATAATCACTTATACAATTCTCCAGGCTTATAACAGCAGCTTTATAGCGTTCTCTTAAATAATAATTACTAGCACTTAAATATGATTTATAAGATAATTTATCATATAATTCAGTCATATAAGTTTTTATTTTAGGTATTCTAGAACTTTCAGGATATCTACTTATATAATTTTCGAATTCACCAAGAGCCTTTTTAGACACTGTTTGATCAAGCAGTGGTCTAGGTGAAGCTAAGTAATCACAATATCCCATCATATAAAAACACTCCTCCGCATAAGAACTTTCAGGATACTGCATTACAAATTGTTTAAATAATTCAGAAGCATTTACGTAATCTTCTTCATTATAAAGGCAAAAAGCCCTATAATAAGCAATGGTCTGAGCCTTATTAGTACCTGAATATACTGTACTAACCATTTCAAACAAATTCAAGGCTTTAGTATAAGCCTTTGCATTGTAATACTCTATAGCTTTAGAGTACACCTTAGGGAAATCATTACTTTGAATCAACTTTTGATACTCACTACAAGAGCTAAACAATACCAAGAATAGTCCTATTACTAAAAATTTTCTCATAATTAAACTTTATTTTGCAAAGTGCAAAGATAACGCAATAATTTCAACTTTCAAATAAATACTTAAAATAAAGCGACAATTAATAAATATTTATACAAATTTAATGAAATATAAAAACAATAACTACTATAGGCAAACAATATAATATAATTATTAATTAGTGGTATTTATACTTATTTTTCAAATAAAAAAAATAACTACTTTTGTTAAAAATTTATATATGTATGTATTTTCTAGAAATAGTAAAACATAATACAGTATCATATATAACTTTATTTGGTACATTTATTAAATAACATAAAAATTATAGTTGTGGATATTTTCAAAAGGGTAAAATCAGAAAAAGGCAATATTGGACAGTATGCTAGTAAAGCACACGGGTATTTTGCCTTCCCAAAATTAGAGGGAGAAATTGGACCAAGAATGAAATTTCGTGGGAAAGAAGTATTAAATTGGAGTTTAAATAATTATATTGGCTTAGCTAATCATCCTGAAGTAAGAAAAGCTGATGCTGAGGCTGCCGTAAAATACGGACTTGCTGCTCCTATGGGTGCAAGAATGATGAGTGGAGAAACTTCACGTCATGAATATCTTGAGAAAAAGCTTGCCGAATATGTAGGTAAACCTGATTCTTTTCTATTAAACTTTGGTTACCAAGGTATGCTTTCTATCATTGATGCCATGACAAGTCGTTTTGATTGTATTGTTTATGATGCAGAAGCACATGCTTGTATAATGGATGGATTGAGATTATCAACAGCCAAAAGATATGTATTTGTACATAACGATATGGAAAGTTGTCGTACTCAACTTGAAAGAGCTACGAAATTAACAGAAAAGACTGGTGGAGGTATTCTAGTAATTACTGAAGGTGTATTCGGAATGGCTGGCGACTTAGGTAAGTTAGATGAAATTGTAGCATTGAAAAAGGATTTCAATTTTAGACTTCTTGTAGATGATGCTCATGGTTTTGGAACAATGGGAAAAACAGGAGCAGGTACTCCAGAACACTTTGGTGTTGAGGATGGTGTAGACTTACACTTTGCTACTTTTGCAAAAGCTATGGCTGGATTTGGAGCTTTTATAGCTGCAGATAAAGAAATTTGTATGTATCTAAAATACACTATGCGTTCTCAAACTTTTGCAAAATCTCTTTGCATGCCTATGGTTGAAGGTGGAATTAAACGCCTTGAGTTATTAGAACATTGCCCTGAAATCCGTGAAAAACTCTGGACAGTAGCTCATGCTTTACAGAAAGGTCTTAAAGATGTAGGATTAAATATTGGTAAGACTAATTCAGTAGTGACTCCTGTATATTTATCAGGAAGTGTAGCAGAAGGAACACAAGTAACAATGGACTTGCGCGAAAATTATGGATTATTCTGTTCAATTGTGGTATATCCTGTTATCCCTAAAGGTCAACTACTACTTAGATTAATTCCTACAGCATTACATACTTTGGAAGATGTTAAATATACAATTGAATGCTTTAAAAAAGTTGAAGAAAAGCTAGAAAAAGGTGAATATAGCAAAGATGTTTTTGTAGATGCTAACAAACTTTAGAATCTATTTAAATAATAAAATTTCATATAAAGAGCAATTGTAGAGAATACAGTTGCTCTTTTTACGTTATAATAAATAAAAACAAGCATATTCTATAGTATATAAAAAACTGTCGTAAAAAACTTTTATTTTTCTACGACAGTTTTAATATATTTATATGCTAAAATTATATGATAAGCATAGCATCTCCATAAGTTCCAAACTTATATCCTTCTTTCACAGCTTCTTTATAGGCATTCATTACAAAATCATAACCTCCAAATGCTGCTACCATCATCAAAAGAGTAGAATATGGTAGATGAAAATTTGATATAAAAGCATCAGGAATACTAAATTCATAAGGAGGAAAAATAAATTTATTAGTCCAACCTTCATTTT
>Ga0172378_10002216_pt1 | contig 18135 bp, 17 predicted proteins | sample GrowelOW332metaG_FD_119755 | JGI IMG/M metagenome (GOLD analysis project Ga0172378, IMG submission 119755) | Groundwater microbial communities from an aquifer near a municipal landfill in Southern Ontario, Canada - Pumphouse #3_1 metaG | ecosystem: Environmental > Aquatic > Deep subsurface >... | reverse complement strand
CTCTAATGATGTGATACATATTCTCTTCAAAGCTATCGGAAGCACCTTTGTTAGATACTCCAGATTTCTCATTATCAAAAATACAATGTTCACAAGTACAAGCTGGACATACGTTCTTACAAGCATTACAGCGAATACATCTTGAAAGTTCTTTTCTCCAAAAAGCATAACGCTCATCACTGCTCATCTTCTCAAGACGCTCAACCATGTCAAAACGCTTTGAATCTTGAACTTCACCCTCTTGTCCGATCAACTCATCATAAAGCACATGCTTCTTGCTCTTACATACTCTACAGCGTTCAGCAAGGACACTCTTTTTAGGAAAAGAAAAATCACCATAAAGGGTTTTACCACTAACAGTCACACCATCACAAGTAACTTGTAAAATACCATCTCCTACCTTTGCCTCTAATAAGTTTTGAGCAATCATACCAGAGCAAGGAACACCCACAACATAAACTCTGTCACGGTTAATTCTGTGCTCTTTTAACAATTGTGTAAAACTGTAAGTATCACAAGGTTTTAAGAAAACGAGAGTTACACCCTCTTGTAGCTTTAGCTTAATCAAGTATTTTGATAAGTTAGCAGCAGAAAAACAATTGTAGATAAAATTAGTATCTAACTCTTCAGCTTTATCAAAAACCCCTGGAGTAAGATCATAACCAAATTCACCTTTTTTCCAGCCAAGGACGCGATTAACTTTGCCCTCTTTGAAAAGTTCTTTTGCTCTTTTAATTAATTGCTCTTGCATCTTAAATCCTCCAGTCTCTTGTTTTCACCAAGCTTTTGTACGGTGGAACAAAAATCACGCATAGTTGCAGCAAATTTAGCACCTTCTGCAGCAGATACCCATTCCACACGAGTTCGAGCTTTTTCAATTCCCAGATAATCTAACATGGAGAATAATAGTGTCATTCTACGTCTTGCAAAATAGTTACCGCTTGTATAGTGGCAATCTCCTGGGTGGCAACCACACATAATTACACCATCAGCCCCTCTTTGAAAGGCACGTAAAATAAATAGTGGGTTAACACGGCAAGAACAAGGCACTCTAATAATCTTTACATCTGCAGGGTAATCTAAACGATTAGTCCCTGCTAAATCTGCACCTGCATAAGAACACCAGTTACAGCAAAATGCAACAATTTTGGGTCTAAATTCAGTTTTTTCTACATCTTGCATATTGCATCTACCTCCGCAAAAATCTCTTTAGTTGAAAAGCCTTTCAAATCCATAGCACCGGAAGGACAAGTGACTGTACAAGCACCACAGCCTTGACAGACTGCAGAGTTGACTTGTGCAACACGTCTAATCTGTGTTGTGCGGTCAGGCATTCTAAATTCTTTTTCAACATAAGTAATTGCACCATATGGACATACTTTTTCACATTGAGAACAACCATTACACATCCACTCATCAGAGGAAGCAACACAAGGATTTCCCTTTAAAGAGGACTTAACTAATAGGCCAATAACCTTAGCCGCCGCAGCGGATGCTTGTGCAACAGTTTCTGGAATATCTTTTGGACCTTGGCAAGCACCTGCTAAGAAAATACCTGCAGTTGGGCTTTCAACGGGTCGAAGTTTTGGGTGAGCTTCAGTAAAGAAGTCATTAGTATCCATACTAGCTGTTAGCATAGTTGCAAGTGGACGAGCAGATTTATCTGGCTCGATAGCAGCTGCAAGTACTACCATATCAGCATCAATATGTAATTGCTTGTTATCTAAAAGATCGCTTGCTTGAACTTCAATCGTACCATCTGCTTTAGGAATAACCTTACCAACCGCACCCTTAATATAATGGACTCCATATTGCTCTACCGCACGGCGATAGAATTCATCAAACCCTTTACCAGGAGTTCTTACATCAATATAGAATACATAAACTTCAGTATCTGGATATTTTTCACGAGTAAGCATTGCATGCTTTGCTGTATACATACAACAAATCTTAGAGCAATACTCTTTACCACGACAAGTGGTATCACGAGAACCAACACATTGTACAAATACTAAGGTATGAGGATGTTTTCCATCACTTGGGCGAAGGAGAGTTCCACTTGTAGGACCTGCTGCGTTAGTCAATCTTTCAAACTCTAAAGAAGTTACAACATCCTTACATTGAGAGTAAGCATATTCATCAAACTTCTCTAAAGAAATTGGGTTATAACCTGTGGCAACTACAATTGCACCATATTTTTCTTCAAGATAAGAATCTTGTTGTTTATAATCGATAGCACCTGCAGTACAAACCTTTGAACAAATTCCACACTTACCTTTAGTAAGCATCATACAATGATTTGCATCAATTGTTGCAATTTTAGGAACTGCTTGAGCAAAAGGAATATAAACAGCTCCTCTGGTATTAAGGCCAAGGTTAAATTCATTAGGAACTTTCTTCATTGGACACTTTTCAGTACAAAGGCCACAACCTGTACATTTATTAGGATCTACAAATCTTGCTTTCTTCTTAATCTTAACATCGAAGTTACCAACGAAGCCTTTAACCGCTTCTACTTCGCTATAAGCGTAGATGTGAATCTTATCGTTTTGAGCGCAATCGACCATCTTAGGCGTTAAGATACAAGCAGCACAGTCAAGAGTTGGGAAGGTCTTATCGATTTGAGTCATCTTACCACCAATGGTAGGATTCTTTTCAACGATATCAACCTCAAAACCAGCCTCAGCGATATCGAGCGCAGCTTGAATACCTGCAATACCACCACCTATTACTAATGCACGTTTTGCAACTGGAGTCTCTCCAGCAGTTAAAGGTGCATTCAAATGAACCTTTGCAATCGCGGCACGACCCAAAGTGATAGCCTTAAGAGTTGCTTCCTCTCTATCTTTATGAATCCAAGAACATTGCTCTCTAATGTTTGCAACTTCAACCATGAAAGAGTTAAGACCAACAGATTCTGCTGCCTTTCTAAAAGTGGCTTCGTGCATACGAGGAGAACAAGAACAGATAACTGCTCCAGTTAACCCTTTTTCTTTAATTGCATCTTTTATCAAGTTCTGTCCAGATTCACTGCACATATATTGATAATCTTGACTTACTACAACACCTGGCTCTAAGGCGAGAGTGCTAGCAACCTTTTCTACATCAACTGTGGCTGCAATGTTAGTACCACAATGACAAACAAAAACACCAATTCTCTGCATTCTCTTACCTACTTATTATATTTACGCATAGCACTAACAAGGAGTTGTTGAGGCATATCTTCTTCCACTTTTTCAGCCATAGCTTTAGGTGTTAGGTGAGTCCCACCTTGTTCACGTTCTACTAATAATCTAATAGCTTCAACGAGTTTTCCAGGTTCTACTTGTCTAGGACAACGTTCCACACAAGCAAAACAAGATAAACAACGATAAAGTGATTTAGATTCCATCAAACGTTTAATATCGCCCTTTTCAACCATAGAAACAAATTGATGTGGGTGATATTCCATCTGATCATAACTTGGGCAAGTGGCAGAACATTTACCACATTTCATGCATTTAAGTACATTTACGCCGGAAATTCTTTGAATCTCCTCTTTTAAATCTTTTTCTTCACTCATACCGTTTCCTCCAGTTCACAAAGGCCTAAGGCATAGGCAAGAATTTCAGTAAAGTAAATTACAGGAAGCTTAGTTTGGTCTTTTGCTAAATTGTATTGGCAAAGAGGACAAGCTGTAACTAACATAGTGGCACCAAACTCTTGTGCATTAGTAACAATCTTAGTCTTTTTAGCCTCAACTATGGCTTTATCTTCAAGCATGGTATAAGCCCCACAACATTCGTTACGAAGGGAGTATACAACTGGAGTTGCACCAAGGGCGGTGATAAAATCTTCCAAAATCTTAGGATTTTCAGGATCATCAAATTTCATAACACCACTAGGACGTAAAAGCAGACAACCATAATAGGCACCAATCTTTTTTCCAGTCAAAGGTCTTACTACTTTGCTTTTAAGCGTTTCAAAACCAACTTTATCTCTCAATACTTCCAAATAATGAACAACTTGAACTTCTCCATTATAAGGCTCATCAAGTTTTAAATAATTGTTAACTTTTGTAGCAATATTCTCATCCGTCTTCATATCCTCATTCACTTGTTTAATAACATTATGACAAGCGGAACAAAGGGTTAACAAAGGTTGTTTGCTATCTCTAGCACTGGCAAGCGCTCTCACGCTGGACAACTTTGTAGCTATCTCATCTTTTGCTAAAGGATAAGTACCGCCACAACATTGCCACTCAGGAATTTCTTCCATTTCAAAACCAAGCGCAGTGCTTGCTAGACGAGCACACTCATCTAGCTTAACTGCCTTGTTTTTAAGAGTACATCCAGGAAAATAACTATATTTCATATTTTCTCCATAGAAATTAAATCATCGCTTCTGGGTGGAATACCTTATCGAACTCTTCTTCCGATAAGAAACCTAATTCCACACAAGCTTGTTTTAAAGAAACATTTTCTTTATAAGCCTTCTTTGCAGTCTTTGCTGAATTCTCATATCCTATATATGGGTTTAAAGCGGTAACTAACATCAAAGAATTGTAAAGGTTGTGATGCATCTTCTCTTTGTTTGCAGTAATTCCTACTGCACATTTATTGTTAAAAGACATAATAGATTCAGATAACAAACGAGCAGATTGTAAGAAGTTGTAAGCTGTAACTGGCATGAAAACGTTCAATTCAAAGTTACCTTGGCTTGCTGCAATACCAATAGTTGCATCGTTGCCCATAACTTGAACTGCTACCATTGTAACTTGTTCACACTGCGTTGGGTTTACCTTACCTGGCATAATTGATGAGCCTGGTTCATTTTCAGGAATGAAAATTTCTCCAAGACCATCTCTAGGGCCGGAAGCTAACCATCTAACATCGTTTGCAATTTTAAGCATGTCGGAAGCTAATGCCTTTAAAGCACCATGAGCAAAAACGATTTCATCTTTGCTTGTTAAAGCATGGAACTTGTTAGGTGCGGTAATAAAGGTTTTTCCAGTCAGGGTGGAAATCGCATTAGCAACTTCTACATCAAAGCCTTTTGGAGCATTTAATCCAGTACCAACAGCAGTACCACCTAGCGCAAGTTCTTTTAAATGAGTGAGGGCTAAGGTAATAAGCTCAACATCACGCTCTAAAGACGCACGCCATCCGCTAATTTCTTGTGAAAAAGAAATAGGAGTTGCATCTTGTAAGTGAGTTCTACCACTCTTAACGATACCTTCATTCTCTTTTTCAAGACGACGGAAGGTGTTGATTAAAACATTTACAGCTGGAATTACCTGATCTTCTAAAGCAAGATAAGCACTAATATGCATTGCTGTTGGGTAAGTATCGTTTGAAGATTGAGACATATTAATATCATCATTAGGATGCAATAACTTTTTACCTGCAATTTCATTACCACGATTAGCAATAACTTCATTAGCATTCATGTTCGATTGAGTACCACTACCTGTTTGCCAAACAACAAGTGGAAAGTGTTCAATTAACTTTAAGGAAATAACTTCATCACATGCTTGAGAAATAGCTGAAAGCTTTTCCTCAGTCATTTTAGCAGGTTTGAGTACATGATTAGCCATTGCTGCTGCTTTTTTCAAGATTCCAAAAGCATGCACAATTTCTTTTGGCATGGTTTCAATACCCACTCCAATTAAAAAGTTCTCATGACTTCTTTCAGTTTGAGCACCCCAATACTTATCTGAAGGTACTTTAACCTCGCCCATGGAATCATGTTCAATTCTATAATCCATTCTTTACTCCTTAAGTAAAATCTAATTGAGAGATAACATCATGTAAACAATCTGCACTATGACGTAATAAAGCAACTTCTTCATCGTTAATAGGCGCTTCAAGCTTACCCTTAACACCATCAGTTCCAACAATTGTCAAAGTACTGAGACATACATCAGAGATTCCATATTCACCATTCATCATAGTTGAAACAGATAAAGTGGAATCGATACCAGAGAAGATAGATTTACAAAGGTGAGTTACAGATACTGCAATTGCAAAGAAGGTAGCACCTTTTCTTGCAATAATCTTTCCACCAGATTTTCTAATATATTGTTCAACATCATCATGTACTAAGGTTGGAAGTACACCATGTTTGGTATCTAAACAAGAAGCATATTTATCTATAGGAATATTGGAAATGTTAGCAATTGACCAAGGTACGAAAGAACTGTCCCCATGTTCGCCTAATACATAAGCGTGTACGTTTTGTTGGTTGATGTGATAATACTCAGCAAGGCGGGAACGAAGACGAGCGGTATCAAGTAAAGTACCTGAACCAATTACGTGGTTTTGTGGAAGACCGGAGTACTTAGAAAATTGATAAGTTAAAACATCTACAGGGTTAGCTACTAATAAGTAAATTGCATCTGGAGCATATTTGGTAATTTGTGGAATAACACTCTTCATGATGTTAACATTGGTTTGTGCTAAATCTAATCGTGATTGACCAGGTTTTCTAGCAACTCCTGAGGTAATGATTACGATATCTGAGTTAACAGCATCTTCATAGCTACCAGCATAAATATTTACTGGTGCACAAAATGGTGTGCCTTGTCTAATATCCAAAGCTTCACCAAGGGATTTTTCAACATTGATGTCGATCATTACGATCTCTGAGGCCATGCCTTTTACTGTTAATGTATATGCAATTGTTGCACCTACACTTCCTGAGCCAATAATTGTAACTTTATTTTCCATTTTAAGCTCCTTTAATTTCCCAATGCGTCATACAAAGAGAAAAAACTTAATTTAATATTACTCGAATCACATTATATACTGTTTCATTCACAATACATTATAATATTACCATAATTAGGTTTATTTGTTAAGACCAGCAACATATTAAAAAGCATTTTTCCAAAAAAACTTGCTATTTATTAATTACCGGCTTTTCAATAAAAACTCTTAAAAATCCCAATTTTTCACTAATAATGAAAGAAAAATGTCAAATAATATCCGCTATTTCACATTAAAGACACTAACCCCCTTCAAAATAGGTATATAGTAGTTGGGAATTATCTAGTTGGGTACAAAAAAGATGTATAGCTTGAAAAATGCTGTCAAATACTCTTCTAGAGGGAAGAGATAAAGCTACTTTGGTTTGGTATAACTGCACATTAGTTTTATCAGTTACAAGCATAGTGGTATTATAGCACTAAAACAAATAAGCGCAAATAATAAAGTCCTGGGTTATAAAAAAAAGTAGGGACCGAGCTAAACTCAATCCCTATCAACTAAATTGCTGCAAGAAAAAACTATTTCTTATTCTTATGTCGATTCTTTCGAAGTCTTTTCTTTCTCTTGTGAGTCGCAATTTTATGCTTTTTTCTTTTTTTTCCGCAAGGCACTTTGCTGCTCCTTATCCATATGGAATTTTGTAATTACCGGACTATTATCCGTTTTTAAAACTTCTCCGTCAATACCTTTTGACCTATATATTCAAAAAAGTTCTATTTCTTCCCATATTTTTTCTGTAATTCAACCGTTAGAACATGATATAAAACTGCAGATTCAATCGGTTTAGCCAAGTGATTATTCATCCCCACCTCTTTAGATTTCCGAACATCAGCTTGAGAGGCATCTGCAGTTAACGCAATAATTATTATATCTTTAGCATCACTTCTATAAGAAGATCGTATTAAGGAAGTGGTCACAAGACCATCTAGGATAGGCATTCTGATATCCATAAAGATAACATCATAATAGCCCTCGCTATGTTCACAATATTTATCAAAACCAATCTTACCATTTTCAGCCACTTCAGAAACTATTCCAACACGAGTTAGCAACTGGCTTTCAATCTTAGCATTGAGGGGGTGGTCTTCACAGATAAGAATTCGCTTTCCCTTTAAGAGTTCATAATCTATGTAGTTAACATCTTCTAAGATAGGCTCATGAGCTTGTCCACTAATAAGGGCTGGAATCGCAACTGAGAAAGTAGTTCCTTTATTAAGTTCACTCTCGCAGGAGATAATTCCATTCATAAGTTTTATCAAATGAGCATTAATAGACAGTCCAAGTCCTGAGCCTTCAGCGTTGATACGCCCTTCTTGCGAAAAAGGCTCATACATATCTTTTTCAAATTCTTTGCTCATTCCAATACCATTATCTCTAATTGAGAATTGTATCAAACAATTGCCTTCTGAGATAAAAAGAGAGGAGCAATCGAACTCAACGAGGCCTTCATTAGGAGTAAACTTTATCGCATTAGAAATAAAATTGAAAATTATCTGTTGAAAACGGTTAACATCTATTCTCACGCTATCAATTGCAAAATCATCAGTTACCACAAAGTTAATATTCTTTTCTTTTGCAAGAGGCGTAAACATTCTACTAACTATTGCAACAAACTTATGTAGATTCAGTGTCTCTAATTTCAACACTACTCGATTAGCTTCTATAATAGACATATCTAAAATATCATTAATCAAACATAGGATAAACTTACCAGAAGCTTTTATCTCTGATAAATACTCTTCAGTGGTAGTATCTAACTTTGTATTATCTGTTGCTAATTCAGAAAGACCTATGATGGTATTTAAAGGCGTTCTTAAATCATGGCTCATACGAGATAAGAAATCTGCTTTAGCTTTATTTGCGCTAGTAAACTCCTCATTATTTTTAGACACCGTTAAATAACACTTAGCTTTAATTTTAAAGACTACTATAAAACAAGCACCTAACATCAATAGAAATACAACTACTCCTAGAATCCACAGTCTATTTTGATAAACTAAATCTGAGAAAGTCAGATTATAGCTATTAGCTTTTAAAGAATATGAATCAATAATCAATTTTTTAGTTGCAGATGATAAATTAAGTACACCTTTATTAAAGATTTGCAAAAGTAGATAGCTTGGGTTAGTAATCTTAAAATAAAAGTTTTCATACTTATCAGGCACTAAATTAATACTAAAATCATTATATTGAGGTTTTTGTAAGTAATAGTTTATCGCTAACAAATTGCCTAAAAGAATATCAATTTGTCCATTTTTCAATCTTTCAAAGGCTAGTAAAGAATTATCAAATTCAGAGTAATCAACATAATTGTAATTATTATTTGCTAAAGAACTCTTAATATTATCTTTTAATCCTAACACCCCATAATGCTTTAGCTCCCCACTATTTGTGGGATTTTTAATCATCGCAAGAGGAAGGGATAAAAAATTAAGAGAGTTTACAACTTCACTTTTAGTAGCAAATAAATCAGAGGTGACTAAAACATCATAATTCTCATTTAAATCTATGGTAAAGCGATAAGAAGCAATTCCTATTTCTTTACAAATCTGGTTTACCAAATCAACAATAAGACCGCGATAAGTATTGGTCTTAGCATCTTTATTAATCAAAGGCAAAACCTGACGATCAAAGGCTATTACCAGCTCCTTATTCAAAATAACATCAAGCTCTTTGCTGGTATAACTATAATTTATTCTTTCAGGAAACCACTTTTTGTTTAATTGGGCAAGGAAGTTTGGGTCTGATATTTTTAACTGCGAAATTGCAACATCTAACTCCCAAAAGCGATTATCAGAAACTCTCATTACTAAATAATTATTAATATTGGCAAATTTTTTGATTATTTTCAAATCGGGAGTATAGTCCATAATATTTGTTATAACACCATCTATTTCACCTTTTTTTAGAGCGTTATAGCAATAGTTATAATCATCATAAAACAACAATTTATCTTTGTTTATTTCAAAATCATCAAAATATTCATTTATTTTTGTTGCTTCTATAGCTCCACGAACTATTCCCAATTCCAGAGTAGCAATTTGCTCATAGTCTTTAAAAGCTAAATCTGTAGGCTCGTTTAAAGTCATTATCGTATAAAAGGTTTGAAGTACATCTTCAGAACTATATTGGTAATTAGGATTCTTATTTATAGGTTCTTCAACCGGGACCCTAATATCAACGTCCCCATTTATCAACTTATCTCTAGTTTCTGACCAGCTGTTACAAACAACGTAAGAGAAGGAGAAATCAGAAAGTTCTTCTATTCGATTAAAAAAATCGATTCCGTACCCTGAATAGGTTCCATTTGCTTCTACATTAAAAAACCCTTCCAATGGATACATAGCAACTTTCAGCTCTTGCTCCGCTGCAACAACTGGAAAAATTACTAAAAATGCCAATAGCAATATAGAAATAAGTTTTTTCACTATAGCCCCAGCTATATAATAACATTTAGCTAATTAAAAAAATACTGAAATTTTTCACCTCAACGATTTTGATAAATCTGAAAAAACATTACCTTTCTTTTTACCAAATTAAACACCTCCCAGTTAGACAAAACCTGGAAGGTGTAAAATAGCTTTACTAAGCAGATTACTTCTTATTAAATAGTGCATTATCGTACGGAAAAAGACTTCCCATAGTTGATATTAAATAGAAGGCAGAGGACGCTCTCAATTCTTCAATGGTTTTATATTCTCCAGCAGTTGCCTTATCCTTATTGAAAGAAAGTATTCCAAAAACACCCCAATTGGAAGTACAGATATTATTTGTAGAAACTATCGTTAATTTATCACACTTAGTTCCAGTATTATCAGCTACAAAGATAAAAGCAGTATTTGTAGTTGCATCAACTATGTAATTAAGAATAGAAATTACTTTCTGGTCTTGATCTGTCGATATAAACTCAAATAAAACGCCTTCGGAAATATTAAACCAATTAGAAAATTCTACTTTTGGAATTTGTGTTTTAGTAAACTTTATATAATCAAGAGTAGTCTCATCACCATCCACATCATAAATATTAAAATAAAGATTATCAGCCGTTTTTACTTTTCTAATTGTGTTATCTCGGCTCCTGTTGCATCATATACAATCAAATAATTCCCATCACCAATTGGCAAACTCATAACATTGTTACTATCAACTTTAATATCACATAAAATGGAGTAAGCATAGGTAGCATCTATTACATCGTATTTATAAATTTTGTTATGCTCTAAATCAAGCTCTACAAGAGTTGAGGTATTAGGACCTAAAGCATTAGTATTTGCATAGAATTTCAAGCTCTGAGCAGAATGCGAAGTTCCAAAATACTTGATTGAGGATTTATCTAAGAGATTAGTCTTAGGCGGATCAACAGAATCGTTGCACGAGGTTAATACTAATAATAGAATTACAAAAACAAGTGTTAGAAAATTTAATTTTTTCATGCTTAAGTCCCTTTTGGTAATTTTTATATTTGAGCAACTGTACAGCTACTACGTTTAATAAGAATTGCTAAAAACCAGACTACCAATAACTCTAAAACCTTAAACACCACTTAATTTATGCTTGAAGTATATTATTGATTTTTTCACTTGCATAGATAAAATAATTTTGTTTAATAACATCTATTCTATTATATATATTATAACACTTTAAATCCTTTAAGATGTTTACAACTGTAACTGAACAGGATAGAAGAAAGCGACTAATTGCTTTAACCAAAGCGGAGAGAAATCTAAATTTGATATTCCTCGAGCAACCATACTCAAAGAGAGCAAACAAACAAAAGTAAGGCACAATATATTCAAAGTCTTAAAGCTTACCCTTTCACTATATTTTATAACACTTGGTAAGCAGAACTTTGCCCAACAAAGCGCAAGTAGGCCCCAAAAGAGTGAATAGAGCAAATTAATTCTACCACCCACATTTAAAAAGTAGGCGGAATAATCCCAACTGACCGTTTTAAAGACTAATTCTTCACAACAGGAAAAGATAAATTCCACACAAGTTGTTATCAAAACAGAAAAGATATAAAGCTTTAAACTGCTTTTTCCCTTCAACGCATAATAGGTAATTAACATTGCTCCCAACGCGTATATCGGATTACAAAGGGGAAAAAACATCACGCCCGATTTCCAATGTAATAGGCCTCTTGTTGCAAAAGTCCAAACAGTTTCCCAGAGTCCGCCTAAAGACCCTCCTAAAAAAAACGATAATATTAATATTTTTTTACTCTCTACTTTAGTCATACTGAGAGTATGCATTTACCATGCCAAGGCAAGTTTTCCACCATAAAAAGCAAAAAGATGGTAAAATTTACCACCTTTTTATACGTTTTTAGTTTTTATCCCAAGCAAAGCCGTTAAAGATAGGACTTCCACTATAGCTATTTGCTCTCTTTCGTCCTTCGACTACTTCAAGCGCTTCTTCATACATGGCCTCTTGTTCTACTTCACCACTATAGGTGAAAATAGGAGAGAGCCAACCACAACGCTCTTTTACCCCAGCAACCACATCGCTAAAGCGAACTAAACCGCCAGTTAATAAAATAGCATCAACATTTCCTTTTAAGACTACAGCCATAGCCCCGATAGACTTACACAGTTGATAAATCATAGTTTGCCAAACCAAAGTGGCATGTTCATCCCCTGAGAGTACTAAATCATGAATCTTATTAGCATCTGAAGTTCCAAAATGGCTTACAAACCCACCGGAGCGAGAACACATAGCCTCCACATCAAGGCAAGAATGAGATTCAAGATACTTAGCAACTTCCATAACTGGAATGCTGCCAAGGCGGGTTGGAGTAAAAGGTCCGTCTCCGCCAGCACCTTCAGTACCATCAATCATACGACCATTTAAATGAGCGCTTATTGTAATACCTCCATCAATATGGCAGACGATAAATGAGCTCTCTTCATATTTAGCACCCACTTTTTTACAGTGAAGTCTTGCTATTCCTTTTTGGTTTAACACATGAGATTGAGCTCTTCTATATACTCCTTTTATTCCAGTAAGACGTGCAACATCAATAAGCTCGTCAACGTTGGTAGGGTTTACCGTATACATAGGTTTATTGAACTCTTTTCCAAATTCATAAGCCATCATTGTTCCAAGTTTTGCAGGATGGTCACTACCACCAACATCAGAAGCAGTATCACGAAAAAGATTTTCATCTATTTCCATCACTCCTTCCTCTTGTGAATAAGCACATCCACCTCTTCCAACAAAAACATCTATATCGTTAATATCTATGTGATATTTTTCAAGCAAATCTAAAACTACCTTCTTTCTAAAAGGTAGTTGCTCATTAGTTGTTTTAAAGCTCAAAAGCTTTGGTGCATCATGAAAGACACTTTCTGTAAATAAATCTACATTATTTTCAAAAACACTTATTTTGGTCGAAGTTGAACCAGGATTAATTATTAAATATTTCATAGGCAACCTAAACTTAAACTATTTAGGGTTTTTAAGAAAGTCATTTTCTAACAAATCTAATCTGGCAGCACTTATCACCTTTTGCAATTGTTTGAGGAAGCTCTAACTTACAACCAAAACTTTCAGCAATACCACGGTCCCCACACATTGCCTGATCACAAAGTACTTGAATCTCTTCATCTGTACATCCTTGTTTCTGCCAAGCCTTTACAAGTGGACAATAATGGAAATCGATATCTAGATGGTCATCATTACATTGTTTAATATCCATCTCAAAGACCCATCTCGCAAAGACTGAGAATAAAGTCTTCTTAAGCCCTTTTAAAGAAGAGCTACCACCAGCCTTCTCTCTAAGTAAACCACCTTGATAAAGTCCACAACGCTTAATTGCCTCCGGTGCATAAGAAGTAGACTCAAGTCCTTTCTTGTTAGCCTCATCACACAACAAATACATCCAAAGCGCTCTATGCTCTAACTGCTCTCTAATTGCCTTTATCAAAGGATTTTTAATCCTCGGTTCATTAACTATTTTACTCACACCAATCTCCTTTTTATAAGAATAGGTTCAAAAGGCAATAAGAGCAAGTTGAATTAAGCTTTTAGACCTCTTAAGTAATTGCTAACTGCTTGTCCGTGAATGGCAGTATTAACTTTATAGTAAGTTTTTAAGATCTTTCCCTCTTCATCAATAATGAAAGTAGAACGAATAACTCCTATACTTACTTTTCCATAAAGCATCTTTTCACCCCAAGCACCATACTCTTCCATTACCTTATGGTCCTCATCTGAAAGCAAGGTAAAGTTTAGGCCATGCTTTGCAATAAAGCCTTGATGAGATGTCCCACCATCACGACTGATCCCTATAACAACAGCATTTAGATCATCAAAGATAGGTTTTGCATCTCTAAAGGAACACGCTTCTTTAGTACAACCGGGAGTATCATCTTTAGGGTAAAAGTAAACAACTACCTTTTGACCTCTAAAAGAGGAAAGCTTAACAAGCTCACCATTCTCATTTGGAAGCTCAAAATCTGGAGCCATTGAATTTTCTTTTAACATTTTTTTGTTTCCTTATATAAAGTATTGTATCATACAAAAGCTAGGAGTTATATAAAATGGATGCAAAAGAAATGTGGAATCTTTATTCTAACAAAACAAACGAAGACTATTCAGCTTGGGCGTTTGGCTCAGAACCCGATAACCTTGCCACTCTTGTTCTAAAGGGTGAAAAGAGCGCAACTGCTTCCTGCTATGAATTTTACAAAATTGATAATGAACCACTACCAAAAGTTGGAGATTATTCTGTTATCCTCAACTCAAAAGAAGAAGCTGTTTGCATCATCAAAACAACAAAAATCCAAATTGTTCCCTTTTTAGAAGTTAGCGCAGAGCACGCTAGAAAAGAAGGTGAAGGTGATAAGTCCCTTAGCTATTGGCGCAAAGTCCACGAAGAAGTCTTTACTTTAGAGGCTACAGAATACAACACCACCTTTTCAAAAGATTACTCTGTAGTATGTGAAGAATTTGAAGTGGTGTTTAAACTCTAACTAAAGCACCCTTCTTGCTAAGCTTTTGAGACTTCTTCTTAAGATATTTAGTATTATGATCTTTATAAGCGTTAACAATTCGTTTAAGCGTTTGTGTAATTGGACGTGCTTTATAGCCTAATTCCTTAAACGCTTTCTGACTTGAAAACTCTTGATATACACTAACTGTCTTTATACTGTATTTCGTAAACAACGGCTTTTTCTTCTTAAGTTTATAATAAAATTCACAAAAAGCACTAACTGATAATAAGAACTTTGTTGAAAGAATCTTAGTAATCTTCTTTTGCCCACTCAGCTCTGCAACCTTATCGAGCAATTGCTTAATCGTAAGATATTTGCCTGAGAGGATGTAACAATTCCCCTTTCGTCCTTTATCAACCGCTTTAATAATTCCATTAACCACATCTCGTTGGTCTACAATATCGTAGCCACCTGGGCAAATTGCAAAAAGTTGATGATTGATAAAATCATGAATCAATTGATTAAGATTATTATTCTTACCAATTCCTGGAACCAGGATACCTGAGGGATGGAGCACAACTACATCAAGCCCTGATTCTAGTACTAACTTAGTAGCTTCCGCCTTGCTTTTTGCATAAGAACCATCTACAAGGTTTGGATCAAAGACTTCAACTTCTGTAATTACCTTCTCTTTAGAATAGATAGCATGTACAGAAGAGACATAGATTAATCGCTCAGCCTTATATTCTTTACAAAGTGCAATTATGTTCTTAACACCACCAACATTAACACTTTGAACTAAAGGACTCACCTTCTCTTCTATACTGATGATTCCTGCTGCATGAATTACTATAATTTTCTCTTCTGCTTTGTGAGCAAAGAAAGGTCTTAGACTATCGAGGACTTGGACATCACCATAAAAGTTTTCAGCACCTTTTATTGTATCTTGTCCCTCTTGTAATAGAGTCCTTACTTTATTACCACCAGAAAGTAATTCTTTAACAAGTGCAGAACCCAAATTACCACCAGCGCCTGTTACGAGATATATTCGAGTCATATTGTACACTCCTAATTTAAGTTTAATAACTTTTCAAGTATTAACAAGTAATTTCTAAAGTTAATAATAATCAATATTGTTATTTAAAGCTTAGAGTGTTGAAAGTTTGAATATTTTTACCAATAAAAAAGAGACCCAATTAAGAATCTCTTTTGCGCGGGTTAAAAAGGATGCTTCTAATCAGCTTTTATAAACTTTATCAATTTCAGCCATTCTCTCATCATTTAAAGGAGATGGTGTTACTTTAGATTTTATCATAAGAGTCATTTGAGCCGCTTGTTCTAAACATTCAAGTTTATCAAAAGCATTTAATAAAGATTTACCAGTTGCAAGTGCACCATGGTTTTCTAAGAGCATAACTGAAGTAGTAGCCGCATACTGACCAACATTATCTGCAAGGCCTTTAGTACCCATAAGAGCATAAGGGACTTTGGTAACTGTACCAAGCAAATACCAGCTCTCAGCAATTAAATCTGTTCTAATCTCATCGTCCAACGCTGAGAATAAACTAGCTGTAGTTGGATGTGAGTGACAGACAGCATTAACTTCACTATTTACTAAATAGATTTGTCTATGCATTGAGCTTTCGATCGAAAGTTTAAATTGTGGTGTTAAGTTTTCACCAGTTGCTAAATCAACTTCAGCGATCTGATCAGAAGTCAGAGAAGCCTTATCAAGACCGGAGGGGGTAATAAGCATAATATTACCAAAACGAGCGGATGTGTTTCCACCGGTTGCTGTAGTCAATTTCCTGTCATAGAGTCTTTTCATTGTGAAAGCAATTTCTGCTTTAAGTTGTTCTTTGTTCATACTTTAAATAATAACACAAACTGATGAAATGGAAATGAACAATATAGTAAAAAACATTAACAAAAGTATTATTAATATTTTCCATACTAAAATAAATGAAACATGCTTCCATTTATTTTATATATTACCTATAGTCATAAGTGGAGGCAGTTATGGCTATTAGTGGTATTTTACTTGCAATTCTTTGCAATGTTTTATGGGGAACCGCTATTCCTTTCATCAAGATTGGAACTAAAGCGTTAGAACTCTCAAGTGGAATTGAAAATCAATTCTTCTTCGCAGGCTTAAGGTTTTTTCTATCAGGTGTAATGCTCTTTGCATACTCCCTTATCAAAGAGAAGAAGATACCAACAATTAAGAAAGAAAATAGATTAAATGTATTTTTCATAATGCTACTTGGAACAATCTTACAATATGGTTTTATGTACGCAGGACTTTTAAATACTAAAAGTGCAGATGGTAACATCTTCACTTCCCTTTCAGGTTTCTTTACAGTAATTCTCACACCGTTCTTTTTTAAAGATGACCACTTTACAATCAAGAAAATCGTTGGTGTTTTGATAGGACTTTCTGGAGTATTGTTAATATCCCTCAAAGGAACAGGTATTTACCTTTCTTTAAATGGTGAAGTGCTCTTAATAATAGGCACTCTTTGTTTTGTATTTAGTTCCTTCCTTACCAAAAAGATGGGTAACAAAGAAAGCGCACTTAATATCACCGCTTATAATCTTTTGCTTGGTGGTCTTGCTTTATTAGTAACCGGTATTGCTATGGGTGGAAAATTTGGGAAAGTCACAGTATCAGGCATTCTTTGTCTTTTATACTTAGCACTGTTATCAGCCTTAGCGTTCACTATTTGGGCCTACTTACTCAAAATCTACAAAGCAAGTTCTCTTGGTATCTTCAATTTAGTAAATCCTGTAGTTGGTACAATCTTAGCCGCTTTAGTAATTGGAGAAGAACTAGAACCTTTAAAATATATTTCAGCTCTTCTCCTTGTCAGCATTGGAATTATTATCATCAACAGCAAAGAAAAGAAAACTCAAATTTCTTAGCATTATAATAACAAACTCTCTGTTTTCTTAGAGAGTTTGTTATGTCTTACTGTTCTTTTACTACATCCCAGTTAATTGTAAAGCGTCCATCGTTTATTGGAGCTATTTTCTTATCGATAGCGAGCCTTGCTTGCAATAGGTCGCGGAAGCTATCATCATAAATCTTCACATATTCTGTAATATATTCAGGATCTATAGTGTTATTCCAAATAGCTACAGTGTAAAGCTTATCAGGAACTAATTCACTTCCATCAGCTAGCGTTACTTTAAGGTATCTTGAGCCCTTTTCAGCCCAAGGCGCAAATTCTATCTTTAGCCCGGCTGAGATAAAGAAGGGTTCAAATAAGTAACTCTTTTCAATATTGGTAGGATATTCAATGGCTGCAAGAATCTGAGCACCGCTCATCTTTATCTTAGCAATTTTTAAATCATCCTCATTAACCTTTTGCGTTCTTATACTGCAATCGATAGTAGCTAACGCATCAAAAGGATAAACACCTCCAACAGTCTTGATTAACTCGCCTTCATAAAGG
>Ga0172378_10002215_pt1 | contig 18146 bp, 16 predicted proteins | sample GrowelOW332metaG_FD_119755 | JGI IMG/M metagenome (GOLD analysis project Ga0172378, IMG submission 119755) | Groundwater microbial communities from an aquifer near a municipal landfill in Southern Ontario, Canada - Pumphouse #3_1 metaG | ecosystem: Environmental > Aquatic > Deep subsurface >... | reverse complement strand
TTGACCGTTGAAAGTTTTTTTTGCATCCATCCGGCAAATTCTATTGATCGCATTTCTTTTCCATGTTCATCAAGTAGAATAATTACATCTCCTGATTGCAGAGCCTTTAAAATAAGTTCTCCTTCTTTTTCTTTTTGTTGTTCGGTTGATAGCTTTTTAGTATTTTTTAATTCGGGTATGACTTCCAATTCAAATGGAATGAAGTGCTTTGTACGGTTTATGTAATCATCGATTGAAGCTATATAATGCGGATCTACAGTTCGTCCTACAACGAGTAAAGTTGTCTTCATTAGTTGTTTTTTATTTGATTCTTTTTGCAAAAATACACATATTTGTCGTATTAGAGGTCATAAAAATTCTTTCAATTTAAAAAATAAAGCGTTTATCTTGTGTTTTCAAAAAAATAGGAGTATGTTTGCTTTTGAAAAAAGACTTGACAAAAATTGGTATCATCTAATAATACAAAAAATGAAAAGACGAGTAATTGTTGGATTTGTTTTTTTTCTTCTTTCTGTTTCTTGTCTAATGGCTCAAGATATACCCGATGGTGTGGTCAAGGCTTTTGAAAGAGGCAATGCTTCAGAACTGGAGATTTACATGTCTGATCAGGTTAATGTCTCTATTTTAAACGGAGCTGTTTATAGTAAAAGGGTAGAAGCTGTTAAAGCTTTGGAGACTTTTTTCTCCGAAAATAAAATTTATAAATTTCTTCTCAATCATAAAGGTAAGCGTAATGAATCCGGTTTTATCATCGGAACGTTGGTTTCGGTTAAAAAAGAAGAGTTTCGTGTAAACTGTTTTTTTAAAAAGGTACATAAACATTATTATATATATCAAATTCGAATTGATAAAACAAATGAATAAGGAAAAAGAATTAATAGACAAATTGATAGATCTTGCTTTTGCTGAAGATATAGGCGATGGTGATCATACAACCCTTTCTTGTATTCCAGCCACAGCTGTTGGAAAATCAAAACTTCTCATCAAGGAAGTTGGAATATTAGCTGGTATGGATATTGCTAAGGAAATTTTTAGAAAATTTGATGCGACGTTGAAAGTGAAGGTCTTTATCAACGATGGTGCTGAAGTTAAACCTGGTGATGTGCCTATGGTTGTTGAAGGTAAGGTCCAGTCTTTGTTGCAAACAGAACGGCTGATGTTAAACGTGATGCAGCGCATGAGTGGTATTGCTACTATGACGCACAAATATCAAGATCGGCTCAGAGGTACTCATACACATGTGCTTGATACCCGTAAAACGACTCCGGGCATGCGAATCCTTGAAAAACAAGCTGTTAAAATAGGTGGTGGCATGAATCATCGTATTGGATTATTTGATATGATTCTGCTCAAGGACAATCATGTTGATTTTGCCGGTGGTATTGACAAGGCCATTACAAGGGCTAACGAATACTGCAAGGCAAAAGGGAAGAATCTGAAAATAGAAATTGAAGTGCGTGACTTCAGCGAGTTGCAACAAGTTATTAATAATGGAAGTGTTGATCGTGTGATGTTCGATAACTTCACCCCTGAAATGACTAAAAAAGCTGTTGAAATGGTGAATGGCAAGTTTGAAACCGAATCTTCTGGCGGTATTACTTATGATGCTCTTCGTGATTACGCCGAGTGCGGTGTAGATTTTATCTCGGTTGGTGCACTTACACATTCAGTAAAGGGTCTTGACATGAGTTTCAAGGCTTGTTAATTTCTTCTCAAAAACTTAATGGCAGCCTCATTCTTAGTTCATAATGAGGTGCCTTTTTTATTAAAAAAAATCATATAATTCTTTCATAATATTCTTTTTAACTTTATTTTATACTTACCTTTGCAGTGTTCATCATTGTCAGACGTCTAATATGTAAACAGCGCTGATTGATGTTCGTTATAAAAAGGCATAGGCATTGGAAAACGAGATAGAATTAATCATGGGCTGTCGGGCAGGAGAAAATTCCGCCCGAAAGGAGCTTTATACTCTCTATTCCAAGCAAATGCTGGCGGTATGTTTCCGCTATGTTGGCGATATTGATATAGCGCATGATATATTGCACGATGGTTTTGTGAAGATTTTCACCAATTTTTCCTTTAAAGGAGAAACTTCGTTGACAACATGGATTAATAAGGTGATGATATCACAATCCATTGATTATTTGCGAAAGAAAAAGCGAAGCGTTGAGTTGGTTGTACAAGAGGATTTATTGCCCGATATACCCGATATTCCGGAATCGGACGATGGAGCTGAAATTCCAGAAAAACAATTGTTGGAGTTTTTGGCCGAGTTGCCGGAAGGTTGTCGAACAGTATTTAACCTCTATGTCTTTGAAGAAAAATCACATAAGGAGATAGCGGGAATACTCCATATTAAGGAACATTCCTCAGCTTCGCAGCTTACACGTGCTAGGTATTTGTTGGCAAACAAAATAAATGAATATAGAAAAAATGAAAGGGAAAAATGATCAGATAATCGATTTGTTTCGTTCGCGTTTAAAAAACGCCGAACTTGATGTACGCGATGAATTCTGGGAGGAATTGCAAGATTCCTTGCCTGCCGCCGCACGATATCGTCGTCGGTTGATTTTTTTCCGGTTAGGTGCTGCAGCATGTGTATTATTAGTGCTAGCTGCTTCTTCTGCAGCTTTCTTGTATTTTACTCCGAAACAGGATATGCAGGAAACCTATTCAAAGGTCATTGTCTCAGGCTCCTCCTGTTCTACATATAATGATGCATTGCGTGTCAATCCTCAAAAGTTGCCATTGGTTTCTCTTTCTTCAGGTAGAACATCCTGTAATATTTCTAAACCGGTAACGGTTTCGGCTGATAATGATAAGCAGATAAATGATGATATGGTATCCGTATCTGTTTCTATCACTATAAGGTCGTCTTCAAGGAGAAGAAGAACAGAGCAATCGAATAACCAGCTTTCCAATTATGGAGATGTAAATCAAGAGAATAATGCAGAAACAACAGAATCTGTAAAGAATGGAGCAGTTGCAGAAAATTCAGATACCAACAAATTGAAGAATCCAACATTAGCTTTGAAGTTTTTTGCTATGACAGCACTTGCGGCAGGTAACGGCAAATATAAAATGCCTATTTCTGCAGGTGTGACTTTGGAAAAGAAATTAAACAGGATACTTGTCCTAGAATCCGGGCTCTTGTTTTCCGATCTTTGTTCCGAAGGGCAGCATTTGAAATATATTGGTGTACCTGTTAAATTGAATGTGATATTAGTACAAAAGGGGAAGATAGATTTATATGCATCTGTTGGTGGAATAGTTGATAAATGTATTTCCGGTGCTCCAGATAATGATTTTAAACACGAACCTATACAACTGGCACTGACAGCTGGCATTGGGTTGAATTATAGGATGAGCGATCGGTGTGCTGTGTTTGTTGAACCGGGTATGTCTCATTATTTTGATACAAGTTCTCAATTGGCCACGGTGCGCACCGAAAGGCCTACTAATTTCAATTTACTATGTGGACTGCGTTTAACGTATTAACAATAAGAAAATGAAGAAAACACTATTTATATTATTTATCACTTCTTTTGTCGTACTTGCATGTACCGGCTGTAGTAGTGAAGAATTAGATTATAATAATCCCGATGTCAGTTTGTTTGTAAAAGAACTCAAAGCCGGGACCTATGATTTGAAAGACAATAAAGGGGTACTTGAGATTCCTCATTTTACTGAAAGCGATATACCTGAACTTTTAAAATATGCCAATGATTTAACAGTTATACCTACTTTCCCTACTGTTTATACAGCTAATAGTTGTAAGATTCGTCTGGGTGAATGTATGCTTTGGGTTGTTGAAAGTATTCGGAAGGGTAGTCCTCCTTCGCTTGGTTGCAAAATGGTATTGGCCGATGCCAAAAACTATGAAGCTACTTATTTCTTGAGTGATACTGAATTGCGGGATGCCGTAAAGTGTTATAAGAATTGGTGGGAGCAACATAAGTATCCTAAAACTCGTTGGACCATAGATCCTTGCTATGACGATCCGCTTTGCGGAAGCGGATATCGTTGGTGGTAATATTAATTATATGGAGAAACGTTTTACTTTATTGCTGATGGTTACTTCACTGTCAGTTAGTGCTAATGCACAATGGACTGTAAAAGATTCTTTGAATATTCAACGGATCATGAAGAGTGGTGAAGAGTTGAAGTTAAATGAAAAAGTTATTAAACAGATAGATTTCGGAGGTATGGTAGGTAATCCAGGTATCTTTAGAGAAAAGAGAACAAATCTTTTTGACGAAACCCTTCCATCAGCACTTCCAAAAGCGAAAGTTGTGCTTACTTTGTCTCCTTATAAGATGAGTACACGTTACGATTGGGATCCTGTTTATCAAAAGAAAATTCTTATAGATAAACATACTTGGCAGGAGAACATTAGTGGTCCTCTTATTCCTTCCAATTGGGCAAAAACTCCAATGGAAGGAGGTGTACGTAAGTCGTATGAAGAAATACGTACTAGTGGTGTGAATTTCAGCATCTTGTCCGAAAGAGCTAATGGCGTTTATGTAAATTCAGTTGTTATGAATCCGTCGTGTGGCATTCGTATTGGCAAGAGTGTTTATATTAGTGGCTCAACGATAGGAGGTATGGATTTAATGGCTATATTTGAAAAGAAATTTTGGGATAGGCGAGGTGCTAATACTCGAGAGCGAACTTTGGAAGTCTTGAAAAGTTATGGCGATTCTACCATAGTCATGATTAATCAACCGATAATGCAAATGAGTCAATAGATTGATAAAACTTTTTTAATAAGTTTTATGTATAGTTTTTGTTAGTAATGCTAATTAGCAATCCGCAACTCTGATAAAGTTCCATTTGTGAAAAATGAGTTTATCAGAGTTGCGGACGTTATTTTGTTATAGACTAATTGGTTCGTATTTTAAATCATAAACATCGGCAACAGCCTTGAAAGTGATTTTGCCTTCAATCATATTCAATCCGTTGGCTAAAGCAAGGTCTTCTTTACAAGCTTTTTTCCAACCTTTGTTAGCCAAAGCAAGTGCATAAGGAAGCGTAGCATTGGTTAATGAAACAGTTGAACTGTGAGGCACAGCTCCTGGTATATTTGCTACTGCATAATGGATAATTCCATCAAGTGTGTAGACTGGATTGCTATGAGTAGTTGGGTGGGAAGTTTCGAAGCAACCGCCTTGGTCAATAGCTACATCTACGATGACCGTTCCTGGTTTCATTAGTTTCAGCATGTCCCTTGTAATTAGATGTGGCGTTTTGTCACCCGGAATCAAGACTGAGCCAATAACAAGATCGGTATCCGGTAATTCTTTTCTAATATTTGTTTCTGAAGAATAAACAGTTTTTACATTTTTAGGAAGAATCTCATTTAAATAACGCAGACGGGGTAAATTGATATCTGTTATTGTAATGTCGGCTCCGAATCCGGCAGCCAATTCAGCGGCACCACTGCCAACTATACCTGCACCAAGAATTAATATTTTGGCTGGCTTTACACCGGGGATGCGGCTTAGTAAAATGCCTCTTCCTCCTAGTGGCTTTGTCATGAATCGTGCTCCTTCTTGAATGGCCATTCGTCCGGCAATTTCACTCATAGGAATTAATAATGGTAGAGAATGGTCTGGTTTTTCAACTGTTTCATAGGCCAGGCAGATAGGTTTAGCCTTTAGCATAGCTTCCGTTAGAGGTTTATCTGAGGCAAAATGAAAGTAGGTGAACAGAAGCTGTTTTTCCCTAATTAATTTGTATTCAGGTTCGATAGGTTCTTTTACTTTAACAATCATTTCTGCCGTAGCGTAAATATCTTCCATTTTTGGAAGAATTTTTGCACCAGCCTCGGTATATTCTTTATCTGTAAATCCACTTCCATCACCGGCAGTATGCTGTACGTACACAATGTGATTGTGTTTAACCATCTCAGAAACTCCCGCAGGAGTCATACCTACGCGGAATTCATTGTCTTTAATTTCTTTTGGTATTCCAATAATCATAATGCTATTATTTTAAAGTTTTTACAATACAACGAAGATATTGAAAAAAAACTTTTGTTGTTCTGTATTTGTGCTTTTTTAAATTATGTTTTATGAGTAAGGTTTTTATCTTTCTTATTTCGTATTTTCTTTAATTTGACGTACTTTTGTGAAATTAATAAAAGAGAATATTTTGATGAAACGATATATTTATGTTTGTATTGTAGTATGTAGCGTTTTTCCTTTTTTGAGTGTGATGTCGCAGAAGGCCTTTTTTTCTCGGCCGATGAATATACCTTTATATTTAAGTGGCAATTTCGGCGAACTTCGTTCTACTCACTTTCACGGAGGTTTGGATTTTAAAACAGGTGGAAGTATTGGCAAACCGGTATATGCTTTAAGTGAGGGCTATATTTGGCGAGCTCGAGTGATAAATGGCTCTGGTTATGTACTTGATATCCGTTATAATAACGGCTATTCAACAACTTATCGGCATTTAAGTCGGTTCATACAGCCTATAGCCCAGCGAATTGAAGATATTCAGTATAAAGAAGAAAATTGGGAAGTTGAGTTTGAACCTAAACCTAATGAATATCCGGTAAAGGCTGGTCAATTGGTAGCATGGAGTGGAAATACGGGTTATTCTTTTGGGCCCCATCTTCATGTGGATTTTTTTGATACGAAAAGTGGTGATTATCTTGATCCACTTCCGTTTCTTAAAAGGTATATTATAGATAAACGTGCCCCTCAAGTACAAGGTATTGCTTTTTTTCCGCAACAGGGTCAGGGTGTCGTCGATGGTAGTGAAAAAGTCCGATTTGTTCGTCCTCGTGCTGCATCTGTTTATGCTTGGGGTTTGATAGGTGTCGGCTTGAAGGCCTATGATTATATGAATGGCGTATATAATAAGTATGGAGTGAAATCCGTAGCTCTTTCTGTAGATGGGAAAGTGGTCTTTTATAGTTTGGTGGATCGTTTCTCCTATGATGAAAATCGTATGGTTAAGTCATGGATATATGATGGTTATATGAAATCTTTTATTGATCCCGGTAATTCGTTGCGAATGATTCATGCGATGAATGGTAATCGCGGGTTGATTGATATCAAGGAGGAGCGTGATTACCATTTTGTTTATACACTGAAGGATGCCTTAGGTAACACTTCATTTGTCCGCTTCACTGTTCATGGCCGAAGACAGAATATCCCAGCTGTAAAATATTCTACTAAATATTTATTTGTGTGGGACCGTGGTAACTATCTTCGTGAGAATGGTATGAGTTTGGTCGTTCCTAAAGGCTCTTTGTTTGATAATGTTTATTTGGATGTTTTAATCAAACAAAATCCGGATGGACTTTCTCCTGTTTTCCAATTATGTAGCCGGCCGGTGCCACTTCTTCATTCTGTTATATTGAGAATGGATTTCAGACAGATATCTGGTGTTGATTTCTCAAAATATTATATAGCCGAAGTCTCAGCAAGGGGTGCGAAGCGAAGTGTGGGTGGAGTATATCAAAATGGTATTATTAAAGCCGATATAATTAAACTATCAACATATACTGTTGCTGTGGATACTATAGCACCGGTTATTATTCCTTTACAAAAGAATCGTTGGGGAAGGCTTTCCACAGTTTCTTTCAGATTATTTGATTCTGGAACTGGTATCCGGTCTTATCGTGGTACTATTGATGGCAAGTTTGCTCTTTTTGGAAGACCAAATATTACAACTGTCAATTGGCAGTGCAAGCTTGATTCCAAGCGTGTGATTCGTGGGCGTAATCATATAGTTAGGATGACAGTTATAGATAATTGTGGTAATGAATCAACGTCTATACAAACTTTTTATTGGTAAAAAATTATAGTAATATTAAGATAGCATGAAAAAAGAATTTCTTTGTTTAACCCTTCTCGGGATAGCTTTTTCAGTTAAGATGTATGCCTGTACAAATCTTATTGTCGGCAAAAACGCTTCAGCGGATGGTTCGACTATTGTCTCTTATGCAGCTGATGATTATGGGGCTTTTGGTCAGTTATGTCATTATCCTGCGGCAGTGTATAAGAAAGGTACAATGATGGAAATTCATGAATGGGATACTGGAAAATATCTCGGAGAGATTGAGCAGGCACGCCAAACCTATAACGTGATTGGCAATATGAATGAATTTCAGGTTACTATTGGTGAAACCACTTTTGAGGGGCACTCGGAACTAGTTGATTCTACGGCCGTGCTTGATTATGGTAGTTTGATATATATTGCTTTGCAACGTTCGCACAATGCTCGTGAAGCTATCAAGGTGATGACCGATTTGGTACAACAGTATGGCTATTGTAGTGAGGGAGAGTCTTTTACGATTGCTGATCCTAACGAAGTCTGGATTATGGAGATGATTGGGAAAGGGCCGGGCATCCGTGGTGCTGTTTGGGTAGCTGTTCGCATCCCTGATGATTGTATAGCAGCACATGCCAACCAGTCGCGTATTCATAAGTTCCCGATGAATGATGAAAATAATTGTATGTATTCTCCTGATGTAATATCCTTTGCAAGAGAGAAGGGATATTTTGATGGTATGAATAAAGATTTTAGTTTTGCTGATGCTTATGCGCCACTTAATTTTGAGGGATTGCGTTTCTGTGAAGCTAGAGTTTGGAGCTTTTTTAATCGTTTTACAGACAAGGGGAATGATTACTTATCTTATGTTTTAGGTAAATCAAAAGATCCGATGCCACTTTATGTCAAGCCAAATCGTAAAATATCTGTTCAAGATATAAAAAATATGATGCGTGATCATTTTGAAGGTACTCCTTTTGATATTTCTAAAGATTTTGGTGCAGGTCCTTATCATATGCCATACCGTCTTTCACCGCTAACTTTTAAAGTCAATGGGCTGGAATATTTTAATGAGCGGCCTATCTCAACTTTCCAGACGGCTTTTGTATTTGTAGCCCAGATGAGAGCAGAAAAGACTAATCCTATCGGTGGCGTTTTGTGGTTTGGTGTTGATGATGCTAATATGACGGTATTTGTTCCGGTTTACTGTTGTTGTACTCGAGTTCCGGTTTGTTATACTAATGTCGACGGAGCCGATTATGGAACGTTTTCATGGAATTCTTCTTTTTGGATTTTCAATTGGGTGGCTAATATGGTTTATCCGCGTTACAGTTTGATGATTGATGATGTACGAAAGGAACAATTCGAAATAGAGAACACCTTTAATGAGGCACAGGCTGGTGTGGAGCAAGCTGCGGCCAAACTGTTTGAAACGGATAAGGTTGCTGCAGTGAATTTTTTGACGAATTATACTAATCTTACTGCACAGAGCACACTTGATACATGGAAAAAATTGGGAACTTACCTCATTGTAAAATATAATGATGGTGTAGTGAAACAAGTAAATAAAGATGGATCTTTCAAACGCAATTCACTAGGACGTGTGGATAAGGTCATTCGGCCAGGCTATCCCGAGGAATTTTTAAAGGAATATGTTAAGCAAACCGGTGATCGTTACAAGGTGCCGGCACAATAATTAATTTCAAAATCACACCTATATAACAAAGAGAAATCATTATATTTGTAAATTAATGAAGAAATAAAAGATTCATGATTAAAGAACTAAAATATTTTTATGAAAATGGAAAATCAAGAACTTATAAATCAGGTTACTGAGAAAGCAAAGAAATGGCTGACTTCGGCATATGATATTGAAACTCGATCTGAGGTGAAACGTATGTTGGATAAGGAGGATAAAACCGAACTTGTTGAGTCATTTTATAAAGAGCTAGAATTCGGTACCGGAGGCCTACGTGGTATTATGGGGGCAGGTACCAACCGTATGAATAAATATACAGTTGGAGCTGCTACTCAGGGTTTATCAAATTATTTGAATGCAAACTTTAAGAATTTAAAACAGATATCTGTTGTTATCGGTCATGATTGTCGTAACAATAGTCGTTTTTTTGCGGAGACTTCTGCCGATATATTCTCTGCTAATGGCATCAAGGTCTATTTGTTTGACGATATGCGACCTACACCGGAGATGTCTTTTGCTATTCGTTATCTGGGTTGCCAGAGTGGTATTATTTTGACTGCTTCTCATAATCCGAAAGAATATAATGGCTATAAGGCTTATTGGGATGATGGTGCACAGGTTTTGGCTCCGCATGATGCCGGTATTATAGATGAAGTAAATAAAATAATGTCTCCTGCAGATATAAAATTTGTAGGCAACAAACAATTGATTCAGATTATTGGCGAGGATGTTGATAAAATTTATCTAGACAAGGTAAAAACGCTTTCTCTCAATCCCGATGCCATTGCCTGTCATAAAGATATGAAGATTGTGTATACGCCTATTCATGGTACAGGTATGATGTTGATTCCCCGTGCATTGAAGATGTGGGGCTTTGAAAATGTACATACAGTTCCAGAACAAATGGTTAAAGATGGTAATTTTTCAACAGTCGTTTCTCCAAATCCTGAAAATGCTGAGGCGTTGTCAATGGCTGTGGCTTTAGCTAAGAAAATTGATGCTGATATAGTGATGGCTTCTGATCCTGACGCTGATCGTATAGGTATCGCAATGAAGAATGATAAGGGTGAGTGGATACTGGTTAACGGTAATCAGACTTGCATGATCTTTCTTTATTATATTATTACCCAGTATAAAAAAAAGGGTAAGATGACAGGTAAGGAATTTGTGGTTAAAACTATTGTTACAACTGAAACAATCAAGAGAATAGCCGAGAAAAATGACCTTGAAATAAAAGATTGTTATACTGGATTTAAGTGGATCGCTCGTGAAATCCGTTTAAATGAAGGAAAAAAGAAATATATTGGCGGTGGCGAAGAGAGTTATGGTTTCTTGGCCGAAGATTTTGTACGCGATAAAGATTCCGTTTCTGCTTGTTGTTTAATTTCTGAAATTGCGGCTTGGGCCAAGGATAATGGCAAGACTTTGTATGAAATGCTGATGGATATTTATGTTGAATATGGATATTCTAAAGAGGCTGCTGTAAGTGTTGTTAAACCAGGTAAAACAGGTGCCGAAGAGATTAAACAGATGATGACAGATTTCCGGAATAATCCTCCTAAAGAATTGGGTGGCTCGAATATCGTACTTAGGAAAGATTATCAAACCTTGGAGCAGATTAATGATAAAGGTATCAGATCGAAAATAGACATGCCTGCTACATCTAATGTTTTGCAGTATTTTACAGCTGATGGATCAAAGGTATCTGTCCGTCCTTCCGGAACAGAACCGAAAATAAAATTTTACATTGAGGTTAGAGGAGAGATGGGGTGTTCCCACTGCTTTGATTCTGCAGAAGTTGAGGCTACAAAGAAAGTTGGTGCTATCAAGAAATCTTTGTGCGTCGCTTAACAAACACAAATATCACACAATAAAAGAAAACGGACATAATATTATGTCCGTTTTCTTTTATTGTGTGATATTGTTTTCTGTAGGTGGTGTTGCATAGACAATAATCTGTTGTTGTCTTAGAGTCATGATATATTTAATAATTCGGTATTCATAATTTTCTTCATTGTTGAAATGTTCGTTTAAGTTTTCAATAATATCTTTCACTGTGCGTTTTCCATCAATCAGTCGCCAAATGGCAGATCCATGTTCTTCTAATGTAATATGAATATTTGAGTCACGTCCCATCCGTTCAAGCAGGTGACGCATAAAGTTGTTAGTGAATCTTGGAATGATAAGGCGTACTAATCCGTCTTCTTGCTCTTCGGATAAAAGATGCCGTCCCCGTTTGGGAACGACATCATAAATTGATATTTTGTTTTTTTTAGACATTTTGTTTTGCCTTATTGAGTGGCACTTTTACTAGGAAGTATCCGATAAGTGCAAGAATAAGGAACCCTACGGCATAACTTGGATTTGCCAGTGGAACTAATTTACCTACGAATATATTGAATACGGCAAATATGGCAATAAGTAATCCCATTAATGCCTCTCCTGCAATGAAACCGGAAGCCATTAGTACCCCCGTGTTTTCGACCTGCGTTTTTTGATTTTCGGTACATTTCCTTTTGGCTACAAAGTAATCAAGAATACCCTTAATCATACCACCGATGAAAATGGCAAATACAGTATTGATCGGAAGATACATACCTACGAATATCAGCATCGGACTGGATATACCCATTAGTATGAAAGCCCCACAAAGTAGCATGCCTATAATTATCAGTGCCCAAGCCATTTGCCCACCGATAATACCTTTTGCAATGGTAGCCATCAATCCGGCTTGAGGGGCAGGCAGGTTAGCTCCACCGAATCCGGTGCCACCGGATTTGATATCGCCAAGATTTAATAAAATCAATACACCAAACATTACAAATCCGGTTACTGCTACACCGATCAGGTCACCGCATTGCATTTTCCAAGGTGTACCACCAAGGATATAACCGGCTTTTAAATCTTGAAACATTTCTCCACCTACAGCAGCTGCTACGCAGACAATGGCAGACACGCCAAGTACAGCAGCTATTCCTCCGTGTTCGGAATCAACTCCGCAGGCTACTAGAATCAAGGCAGATACAACTAGAGCTGTAAGTGTAAGACCGCTGATAGGGTTGTTGCTTGATCCGATAATTCCAACCAGGTAACCGGATACGGCAGCAAAGAAGAATGCTAGCACAATCATAATTGTGGCGGCAACAATGGCTACTAATATAGTAGTTTCAAAGATGAAATAGGTAATGAAGAACGTGAGTACGGCTGAAGCACAAATGCCAAGCAATATCCATGAAGCTTTTAAATCGCGTTCCGTGCGTTCGGTAGTTTCTACTCCTTTTGTAGCTTTGCGCAAATCCTTAACTGAACGTTTTAGTCCGGTAATCAGACTGCCACGCATTCTATATAAAGTATAGCAAGCTGCTACAAGCATACCGCCTATGGCAATTAATCGTACAATTTGCATCCATACAACATTCGCAGCGTTAATCCAAGCAGCAGAGGAATCGGGAGCAACGCCGTTGGGTGCAATGGAGGAAACGAAATCGGGGCCTAATACGGCTAGCAACATAGGTACCATTAACCCCCATGCCATTACAGAACCACTAAAATTCATAGAAGCTAAGCGTGGGCCGATAATGTAACCTACTCCCAGATAGGCCGGGCTGATAGATGGTGCTCCAAGTGAGAATCCTGTTTGTAGGGTATGGTTGCCAGCAAATGTTGCTTTAGCAGATTTGAACATTGCTGTGAAATCTGCTGCAAACCATTTTAAATCGCCGGTTAATTTGATGACTGCACCGGAAATCATAGCCGTGAATAAGTATTTTGATCCACCTGATCCGGCACGTCCGCTCTTGTGTATTTCGCTAGCTGCCACACTTTCAGGGAAAGGCAGATTTGGATCTTCAACCATGACTCGTCTGAGCAAAGCTACAAAAAGAACACCGAGCACACCGCCAGCCACAAGAATGAGTGAAGCAGTGATATAGCTTTTCATCGAAGTGAAAGTGGTATCGTTCCATACCCCGGATATATAAAAGGCCGGTAAGGTGAATATAGCACCTGCTGCCATAGATTCACCAATGGAACCAACGGTACGTGCAAAGTTTTCTTCAAGAATGGATCCTTTAAAAACTTTTAAAACAGCCATGCCGATGACAGCTGCCGGATAAGTAGCGGCAATGGTCATGCCGGCTTTTAAACCTAAATAGGCATTGGCTGCGCCTAATACAATGGCGAGAACAACACCTATTAATAATGCTCTGACAGTGAATTCTTTCATATTAGTATCAGAACTCACATAAGGAACAAATTTCTTTTCTTGTGACATAAAATTGTTATTATTTGATTTATACGTTCATGTTTGATGCTCCGAAAGATAGTGGTAGGAGACCATTGATGCCATTAATAAGATAAATACCTTTTTCTCCATAGAGCAAGATGCGTATCTGTTGGTGATAACGTTGCTCTGTTTCAAGCATAACTTGTCGACATGCACCGCACGGCGGAATGGGATTGTCAAGAAATCCATCTTTTGTGTGTGCAGCTATAGCCAATGTCATTACAGCCTGATCAGGATATTGGGCATTGGCGTAAAATAAAGTAATGCGTTCGGCACAGAGACCAGACGGATATGCGGCATTTTCTTGATTAGATCCTGTAACTACAGTATTGTTTGATAATCGAACAGCGGCACCTACTGCAAATTTTGAGTAAGGTGAATAACTACGAGTGGTAGCACTCTTTGCGGCATCTATTAATTTTTTATCAGCAGAGTCTAATTCATTATACTGATAAATATGTATAACGGTTGTTATTGTTAGTTTTTCCATTTAAAATAAGGGTTGGCTGATTATTTTTGTCACAAAGTTAGGAAAGAGATTGGTAATACCAATAATTTTTCGGACTTTTGTGCATGATAAACAGTCAATTGCATTAAAAATGAATAAAATAAATCTTCGGCGGATTGTCTTTTTCGCTTTTTTTATAAGTTTTGTCTTTGGAATTCAGGCTAGAAACCAGAATGTGAACTATCTTGCTTATATAAAACAATACAAGGATCTCGCTATTGAGCAGATGAGAATGTATCGTATACCGGCAAGTATAACGCTTGCCCAAGGTTTGCTTGAGAGTGGGGCAGGAAAAGCAAAGCTGGCTCGCGAGAGTAATAACCATTTTGGTATCAAATGTGGTGGAAATTGGCGCGGACCATCAGTTCGTTATACGGATGATGCGCCCAATGAGTGTTTTCGGGCTTATGATAATGCAAGAGATTCGTATATCGACCATTCAAAATTTTTGCATCAATGGGGCCGTTATGCTTTTCTGTTTCGTTTTAATATTACGGATTATAAAAGCTGGGCTCGTGGATTGAAACAAGCGGGTTACGCTACAGACCCTTCGTATGCCAACCGGTTGATTACTATAATAGAAGATTATAATCTTTATCAGTACGATGTAGAAAACAGATCTTCGAGAAGGGAAACCAGGGAAAAAACCGAACAATTTGTTCCTTTTAATGCTCATCAAGTTTATATTGCTAATGATTTGGCTTATGTGATAGCACGTAACGGTGATACTTTCAAAAGTATCGGCAAAGAATTTGATATTAGTTGGATACGTCTGGTTAAATACAATGATTTGCATAAAGATTATACGCTAACGGATGGTGATATTATTTATCTGAAGAAAAAGAATAAAAAAGCACAAAAGGGTTATGAAAAATACATAGTCAAAAATGGTGACTCCATGCATTCTATTTCGCAGAAATTTGGTATTCGGATGAAATATCTTTATCGGATGAATCATCTGGATGGCGATTATATACCAGAGGTCGGAGTTCCGTTGATATTGAGATAAATTATAGATGAATAAGGAGTAAAAATGATGAAAGTAAGAAAAAATGAAGTTCATTTATCCGATCATTCGTCCTCCGATTTGAGTCTTTATGATATTCGTTCGGTTGATGTTTCTACAACCTCTTCTCTGCCTATTGCGCAGCAGAAGATTGCTGCAGGTTTTCCGATTCCTCTTGCTCCTGAGTCGATGAATTCGTCCATAGATCTTAATAAAGAATTGATAGCTCATCCGGCGTCAACTTATTTGGCACGAGTCATTGGTGATTCGATGATTGGAGCAGGTGTAGAATCCGGTGATTTATTGGTGATTGATAAAGCCAAAATGCCTACAGAACAGAGCTTAACGGTCTGCTGTGTCGATGGAGAGTTTACTTTGAAACATGTAAAGAAAGAAGGTGACAATCTTTTTCTCATTCCCGAAAATCCTAAGTTTAAACCGATAAAGGTGGAAGACGGTAGCGACTTTCGTGTGTGGGGTGTTGTGGATTATATTATTAAGAAAAGATAATTCTGCGGTAATTATAATGCCCGAAGATAAAACGATATCAAATAGTAGCGAGTGGATATTTCATATAGATTGTAACAGTTTCTTTGTGAGCTGTGAACGAATCTTTCGTCCGGCCTTATGGCATGTACCTACGGTAGTGACTTCTAATATGGAGAACTTGGGAGGTATAATTGTTTCTCTCTCAAAAGAAGCCAAACAGATTGGTTTGAAAAGAGGTGACCCTTTGTTTCAGGTTAAAGGGCTGATTGAGAAAAATCGTGTAGCAGTGTTTACGGCTAATTTTGATTTATATCATGATATTTCTCAACGTATCATGTGCGTGATTCGCGAGTCTGGTATTGTGTATTTTGTAGAACAATATTCAATAGATGAGATGTTCGGTCGCATTCAGGCCGATAGCGTAGAAGATGTTATAAACAAGGCCAGAACAGTCTGTCAAATGATTACGAAGGCTACGGATGTGCCAGTGTCTTCGGGTTGCGCAAAGACTTTTACGTTGGCCAAAGTGGGTACTTGGTTTGTAAAGCATTATGCTTATAAGGATGTTTGTGCTATCACTCCCGAAAACAGAGAACGTGCGTTATCTCTTCTTCCTATTGCTGATGTATGGGGAATAGGTCGAAAATATCGAAGATTGATGGAAGCTAAACATATTCGCACGGCATTGGAATTTACGCACTTGCAATCGGGATGGGTGAGAAATAACATGACAGTAATCGGGTTACGTACTTTTCGTGAATTGTTGGGACAGCCATGTGTGGATATTAGTGAGTTGTCGCAGAATAAATCAGTTTCTACAACACGAACATTTAGCCGTATGCTTAAGACTAAAGATGAATTGCGTGAAGCTATTTCTAATTTTGCTTCATCTTGTACTCGTAAACTTCGTTCGCAGCATAGTGTATGTTGTGGCGTTTCTGTTTTTATAATGAGTAATCCGCATCGCGAGGATCAAATGGCTTATGGAAATAGTAATACTGCTACCTTTTCTGTTCCTACCAATGATACGATGGAAATTGTAAGGGCTGCTTTTGCTATACTTGATATGATTTTCTGTGATGGCATTTTATATAAACGTGCTGGAGTGACACTCATCAATATCTTGTCCGATGACGCTGTGCAACAGGATTTGTTTGATAAGAAAGATCGGGTGAAATCCAAACAGTTGATGAAAACTCTTGATAAAATAAATTCCAAATTCGGTGAGGGTACTGTTCGCATGGTTGTTCAGGGATTGGATGAGACGAATTGGCATGTTCGGTCAGATAAGTCGGCGCGCTGTTTTACCACGAATATACATGATATTGTAGAAGTACATTGTACTCCTTGTACGAAAAAAAGAATTGATAAATAGATAACATTCTACTTTATCTTAGGTAATATTGTGTATGAAATATTTATATTTTATTGTTTGGAAATGTAGCTGTTTTGGTTTAACTTTGCAATTCATATTAATTTGAAATTAATATGAATTTTAAAGGTTGAATATTTTAATGGCAAAAGTTATAAACATGGAGAATCATATAGTTATTATGGCCGGTGGTATCGGAAGTCGTTTCTGGCCTATGAGTACGCCGACATGTCCGAAACAATTCATTGATGTGCTCGGATGTGGTAAAACGTTGATTCAAATGACGGTTGATCGTTTTGCCGGTATTTGTCCTATAGAAAATATGTGGGTGTCAACCTCAGAAAAATATGTTGATCTTGTTCGTCAGCAGTTACCCGATATACCCGCTTGTAATATTCTGGCAGAACCTTGTGCCAGAAATACTGCTCCCTGTATTGCATATGCAGGGTGGAAAATTAAGAAAAGGCATCCCAATGCCAATATTATTGTAACTCCGGCCGATGCCTTGGTTACTGATACAGAAGAATTTCGTCGTGTTGCTAAAAAAGCACTTGATTTTACAGCCGACAAGAATGTAATTGTTACGTTGGGGCTTAAACCTACTCGCCCGGAAACAGGATATGGATATATTTCCACCGGTGACAATATAGCTTCAGATAAAACAATTTTTGAAGTGGATTCTTTTAAAGAAAAGCCTGACAAGGAAACTGCACAACAATATATGGATGCCGGAAACTTTTATTGGAATTCCGGAATATTTGTGTGGAATGTACGCACGGTTACTGCAGTCTTGAGGGTTTATGCACCTGTTCTTGCACAGGTTTTCGATCGTCTTATCGATAGCTTTTATACGGATAAAGAAAAAGAAATGGTTGAAAAATTATTTCCAAGTTGTGAGAACATCTCCATAGATTATGCTGTTATGGAAAAAGTGGATGAAATTTATGTACTTCCTTCTTCTTTTGGTTGGTCCGATTTGGGTACATGGGGAGCATTACA
>Ga0172378_10002213_pt1 | contig 18153 bp, 12 predicted proteins | sample GrowelOW332metaG_FD_119755 | JGI IMG/M metagenome (GOLD analysis project Ga0172378, IMG submission 119755) | Groundwater microbial communities from an aquifer near a municipal landfill in Southern Ontario, Canada - Pumphouse #3_1 metaG | ecosystem: Environmental > Aquatic > Deep subsurface >... | reverse complement strand
CGCTTAAGTCGACAGAATTAGAAATTAACATTTTTGTTCCACTACTTGCGATAAACCCATAGAGAAGGAGACTTACTCCACCACAAACGCAACTTGGTATTGTCTCAAGAACTGTTGTAAATGGTGTCAAGAATCCCGAAGCAACAGCAATTATACATGCGAGAATCATCACATTAACACTTGCCGCCTTTGTTATACCAATAACCGCCACATTTTCACCATATGTCGTGTTAGCGGCTCCACAAAGCACTCCAGAAATACCTGTACCAATTCCATCTCCAACTAGTGTTCTTTTTAAGCCTACTTCTTTAAAAATATCATGATGAATGATATTGCTTAAATTTAAATGATCACCAATATGTTCACAAAGAGTAACAAAAGAAACTGGAATAAATAACAGCATGACCGTAATAATAGTTGACCAATCAAACTTGCTGATTTCTTCAAATCTTAAAAAGAGAAATGATTCATCGCTGTTAGGGATAAATAATTTGTAATTAAAAAACATATAAAATATTTCTTCATTTGATTTTGGGCTAAATGTATTTATCAATGGAGTAAAATCAATAATTTTAAGGTAATCATTATTAAATAGATATCCACATCCAGTAAAAATTAAAGCTAGAAGATACCCGCTGGCCATTCCGATAACGAAAGGAATCATCTTAAACATTTTCTTCCCATAGAAAGCTAGTAAAGCAGATATAATGGCACTTACTAAACCTATTAAAATCGCGATTAAGTTGTATGACTGACCAGTTGCATTACTTGATGTCAAATTTGTAATGGCACTCGAAGCTAAACTAAGTCCGATAACCATAATAACTGGACCAACCACAATTGGTGGTAACAATTTGTCGAGCCATCTAGTTCCAACAAATTTAACAACAAGAGCAATAATTATGTAAACTAGCATTACAAAAAACATGCCAAGCATCATTGCGAAATAATTCATGCCTGTTGCTCCGCCAATTAATCCAACCGTTAACGAACTAATCATTGGAGGAATATATGCAAAACTACTACTTAAAAAAACAGGAGATTTGCGTTTTGTGATCAAAAGATACGCTAGGGAACCGATACCACTACTAATTAAAGTTGCACTTATTGGTAAATGTGCGTCTGGATAGATTTTATTAATAACAAGTGGCACAGTAATACAAGCGACTAGCATTGCTAAAACATGCTGCAAAGCTAGCATAAACCAATTCCATATTCCTTTAGGATTCTCATCTACATCTAAGACTAAATCGGTGTTCTTTTGATTCATAAATTTCCTCTCCTATTAATAAAACCCAGAAATCCTGGAGTATTACCCAAATAAAAAACAAGCATCGATACTTTCAATTAAAATTTTCAAAAAAGTAAAATTCATGCTTACCCTAAACTTCTCATCAAACTTATATAAAATAATAGACCTCAAGTGATTAATGGAAAATTATTTTAAAAACACTGCCTTTATTGATTTCGCTTGTTACTTCAATTTTTAAATTGTAATAGTTACAAATATTTTTAACAATCGATAAACCAATTCCACTCGAATCATTTTCACGATTACGTCCTTTATCAACCATATAAAATCGTTCAAAGACTTTATCAACTTCGCTTTGTTTAATACCAATTCCGGTATCTATAACTATAAAGGCTTTTTCCTTATTGTCTACAACAACTTCTAGCGTTCCGCCTACTTTATTATATTTAATTGCATTTGTAATAATATTACGGATAAGCTTATCTAAGTCATCATGATTAATCTTAACAATTAAATCGTCTAGATGTGTAACTACATTAAGCTTTTGTTCTTTGATTTCAAAATAAAGAGAATCTAAAACAATATTTACATATTTTTTTATGTTATGCTCGCTAACGCTAATAACGTCCAAATTACGGCTATTTTCGAGCATATACTTAACAATGCCCTTCATACGACGAGCCTCTTTCAAAGTTCTTTCGTTAGCATCTTTAAGTTCCTCTTCGCTCGTAATAATTCCTTCTTTAATCATTTCCTGGTAACCCAAGATAGATGTTAATGGAGACTTTAACTCATGACTAGTATTGGCGAAAAATTCGCGTTGCATTTCATCAGCGTTCTTTTGACTAGTAATATCATACATAAAAACAAGACAACCATGTTTATTAACACCTCTAGTCCATTGATAATCAATGGAATTTAACTCAAACATGTAATCCAAATCGTTAACTTTATCATCAAATCTCGTGTAGTTTTCAGTCTTAACAACATCGCTAATTGCTTTACCTAGTTTGCTATCTTCACTAATGAATTTATCATAAACTTCATTAATTACTTCATCTTTGTCTAGCTTAAGAAGCGAAGCCGCACTATTGTTAATCATTATTATATTAAAGTTAGCATCGATAACGATGATACCTTGGCTAATTGAATTAATAATAAAATTAAGTTTTTGACGCGATTCATCAGTTTCTTGAAGTTGCTTTTTAAACTCAATACCAACTTCATCGATTGAAGAAGATAGAATCTTTAAATCATCATTGTCTGGCTTTAAATTACTAACTTTGTTTTTGCCAACGATTTCTTGAATACGGTTTGTTGCAAGTTTTAGAGGTTGCAAAGATTTTTTAAAGTTAAGAATTGAATAAATAACGAAAACAATATCGAGTAATAAGAAACCACTTAAACTAAAATAAAGCATATACATCGTATATTTCTGCGAATCACTTCGAGGAAAACCGACTCGAACATATAAACTACTATCTTCATCAAAAGAGGTATAGTAAACCATGTCAGTCGATAAAGTGTCGCTGAATTGGTAATAAATTTTATCTATATTTTGACTAATCTTATAAAAACCTTCCTCGTTAGAAGGAAAAGCTCTTGTGTCAGCTATTGGAGCATCGGTATTTTCTTTATAAATAGAGACTCTAAAGTTATCAATCAAAGAGAATTTAATAATGACATCGTCAGCATTGCTTTCGCTAACAAGTTCACTATTAACTTGCTGAGCATAAGATTTTAAACTACGAACCGTTTCGTTATTTGTAATACCATAAATTAACAAAAAAGAAATCAAATAAATAATTGAACTTACTAGGAAGAAAACAATATTTTGTATTAAGATTCGTTTTTTGTTCATTAGTTAATTTTATAGCCAACGCCATAGAATGATTCAATGATTTCTTGTTCATCATCAGTAATCTTCTTGCGAATTGCTTTAATATGCATGTCTAAAGCACGACTATTAGGATCAGTTTCTCCAAGTTCCTTTCGAGAGACGATTTTTCCTTCTTTACGTGCTAAAATTTCAATTATTTCGAGTTCTTTATTTGTTAAAGAAATTTTCTTGTCTCCTTTAAAAACTTCGTGAGCATCAAGATCAATCTTTAAATATTTAGTTTCAATTATACGTTTCCTTTGATATCTTCTATATTTTGAATTAACACGCGATAAGAGTTCCATTACATCAAAAGGTTTTTCAATATAATCATCAGCCCCTAAATCAAGTCCATCAACCTTATCTATTGTTAGTCTATTAGCGCTTATAATAATGATTTCAATATCATCATTGCTTTCTTTACTTCTAATTTCAGTTAAGATGTCTTTCCCTTGAATGCCTGGAAGCATCATATCAAGAAGAATCATTTGTGGTTTTGTTGTTTTAAAGAATTCTAAAAAAGATTCACCATCATAAAAAGTTTTAACTTCGTATCCTTGCTTTGATAAAGAAAGATTAATGATATGACCGATATCTTTATCATCTTCTATTGAACAAATTAAATAGTTTTTCATAAATGAATTATATAATTTTTTCTTCTGGTTGTAATTAGGAAAATTTACTCATAGACAATAAGATAACTATCCTTAGATGTTTTACTTTTTTGCATTTAAACTTTTAAAAAAAATATTTTTGGCTATCCTTTTAGATAAAATTGTAAAATAAAAGAAAATAAATCATAATATACGAGATGAATTTTAAAAAACTTTCTTTATTACTGATTCTTCCAGTCGAAGTTATTTCTTCTTCTTTATTTAGTTGTGGATCATCTTCTTCAGTTAGTGTTGAGTCAATTATTACTCAAGCTGAAAAAATGGATCGAAATGAACTTTTTAAAAAAGCAATGGAAGAGTTAAGAGGTAAGACAATGTATGCTCTTGGCAATTCCAGTCGTACAACTACTGCAGCTAATTACTTTTTAAATTACCTCAAGGGTAAGAATTATAATAGTCATACTAATGATTTTGTTGATAGTGCTGAGATTCAAAACGAGTTTCCCTACTACGATCCAAATTTTGATGGAAAGATTGCATATACCCAACCAGTTAATAATAGAATTTTTTCATTTATTTCTAGTGATATCAGAAGTACTACACACACTTTAAGTATGACGCTCGTTCAAGATGGTAATCAAATTCAATCTAAGATGTTAAACAATGGCTACCTTCTTAACTATATTCCTAAAGAGTGGGACGGAAATAGAACTTCTAACGCTATTCCTCTTGCTTTACAATCATTAAATAAGGTCTTTGTTTTTAATAACCAAGGTAGCAAAAAATTTACTAATGTGTGGGACTTTGTTTCTGACAGTTTTAGCACACAATTTATGTCACTTAACAGTGAACCAGTTGGTAAAAACTTTTTATTTATGCTTACTAATTCAACCTATGTTGCCATTGTCAAAGAAGCCTACAGTCGCTACAGCGGTAACAAAATCGGAATTGATCGAGTTATTGATAATGTTGCTCCATTAACAAAAAAGTTTAATCTTGAAGTTGATGCAAAATATTCGCTTGCTTGGATAAAAATGTTCGTTAAACAATTCCAACTCGAAGATGATGATGCTCCAATTGCAAATAACCTAACAAATGTAAATAACATAGACCAGGCTGGATTGCTCGTTTACTCTAAGTTTAGATTAACAAAAGAAGACGCTTATACTTCAAATAAAAATGTTACTATTGCTGCTTACCAAGATGATTATGTTGGATTTGGTGGGTATATGTATAAACACTACTTACAAATCTTAAAAACTTCTCCATGTCCATGGACTAGTTGTGCTTTTATTAATTTTTTAGTAACTACTCAATATGGCTTCTCTCCTTGGGGAAAAGATATTGGTGGATATTGTAGTAATCCTAGTAGTAATCAAGACCATTCTAACGATGGCGGAAACGAATATCCAATTAAAAACGATCGAGGTTATGATTGGTGGACTGCGAACGAAGACGGAAAAGGTAGACTCGTCATTGAAGATCCTCAGTATTGTGCAAAAATGAATTACACTATTGGCAATTGGATTGATTCTCTTTAGAAATTTGAACTTTACATGTAAAAAGAATTAATTACAGAATAAAAAAATTTATTATTCTTATGTTCTTCGTATAAATTATAGGTTTTAAATCGTAATTTATAGCCAATATTGTGTTTCATTAAGTATTATATAATCCTAATCAATAAAAAGACTTCGATGCAAGTTTCGTAAGTCTTTTTATGAGGAATTATTACCTAGAGAAATTAGTAATGGCTCGACATTGTGGAGTAACGCCCTACATTTGCTAGAAAGGAGTGAATTATTACCCATTAACGTTACTCCACCTTTAGCCAGAAAATTAGTCGAAATATATCCAATTCGTTTACGGACTAAAGTGTATGTCGAGGTTACTTTTATAGTAGCAAATAATTAATTGAAAGCAAATAAAAATGCATAATAACAAAAGTTATCCATGTTGTAAGTAATTTTAACCTCAAAAAATTTAAATAGACTTTGTTTTTAATATTTCTTTAATAATCGCCATAAGAACGTCCACTACAATCGAATTACCAGCCTGTTTATATGTTTGGGCTCTAGAAACAACCTGCTTATAGTCATCAGTAAAACCCATTAACCTTAATGCTTCTCTTTCAGAAAGCATTCTAACATTACCATCAATTGATAAATAATTATCAATGCCTGCTCTATGTCTATTGCCCATCGTCGACAAAAGTGGCCGACCAATTTCTAAATTAATAACTGGTTTCTGATAAAATGATTTGGTCCCACCTTTCATAACATATGCATATAATTTAGGTGAAAGGTAGTATTTGCTATCAATTAATCCAGGTTTATTAGCAAACTTTAATTCACCATTTTTACCATAAGAGATTGATCCAAAATCATTTGTTTCTATAGCGAAATCTTTAAGACTTCTTTGCAAGTCAATTTTCTGAGGGAAATTGAAATTTACTTCGTTTTTAAATCCAACAACAAAAAGCCTTCTTCTTTTTTGTGGAATTCCATAATCTTCTGCATCAAGGATTTGATAATAATAGTGATAGCCCAAAGATTCAAAAATTCCTTTTATAATTTGCCAAGTTTTTCCACAATCATGTTTAAGAAGATTTCTAACATTTTCATAAATAAAAACTTTAGGTTTAGTCTCGTTAACCAACCTTGCAAAATCATAAAATAAAGTGCCTCTAGCATCCTCTAAGCCTCTTTGATAGCCGACGGAAGAAAAAGATTGACACGGACTACCACCAACTAAAATATCAATTTTATTTTCAAAATCTCTACCGTCCAAAAGTCTAATGTCCTGAAAGAATAAATCGTCTTTTATCTTATAATTTGCCAAATAGCTATTTTCGACAAAATTTGTTCTCCTTGTTAATTTCTTATAAAGACTGTCTACATAATCCTTTTTTTCTTTTTCATTTCTCAACGATTTAACATAAGCGAACTCTTTTTCGCAATTATAATCCACAATTCTTTCGCCATTATCACAAGCAAAAACGATTTCATGCGATAAATTCATCCTTTTAAGGGCAAATTCAAAAGCTCCAATACCACTAAATAAACTCCCAACTCTTATTTTATTCATCTTTAAATACACCTGTTTCAATTATTGATTTCAAAATATTATCAAAAACATTAACCACAATAGAATTACCAGCTTCTCTATAAGCAGGAACGTTGGGAACAACAATTTTAAAACTATCATCAAAGCCCATCAACCTCATACATTCCCTATATGTCAATTGTCTAATAATTCCTTTTTCATTGTTCCATTCCCCAATGTATGCTCTTTTTTTAATCTCATCAGTTAATACGGCTTTTTTTAAGGGAATAAAAACAAAATCTCCATTCCAATTAAACTGTTGATTGGCTTTCTCAGTTTGAATAACATCATTATTTACTCTAGCTCTATTTTTATATTTTGGGTTTGTAACAAATTCAAATCCTTTTTTCCCTAAATAATGGCGAGTGGCAACGGGTTCATTTTCTAAAAAATCAAATAAAGTTTTATTTAAACCAACCCTAATAGGAAATCTAAAATTAATGTCTTTATTTTTAAAACCAATCACAAATAATCTTTTTCTACGTTGCGGAATTCCATAATCGACTGAATTTAACACATCAAAATAAATTTCGTAATCCAGTGACTTAAATATATTCTCAATTATTGACCAAGTGTTACCGTTATCGTGAGAAAGCATACCAGAAACATTTTCATAAATAAAAACTTTTGGCTCTATTTCTTTTACTAATCTAGCATACTCAAAAAAAAGAGTACCCCTAGCATCTTCGAGACCTTTTCTTTTTCCAATTATAGAAAAACTTTGACATGGACTTCCACCGACAAATAAGTCGACTTTGTTTTTGTACTTATTTCCATCTAGAAACCTTATATCGCTAAACCATTTATCTTCGCTTATTTTATAGTTTGCAAAATACGCATCTTTGATGTAATTGCGTTTCCCAGTTTCTTCATATAACTTTTTAACATATTTCTCTTTTTCACTCTTATTAAGATTCTTTATTTTTTTACAAATCATTTCCTTAGAATCTTTTAGCTCGATTTCTCCATTATCACACGCAAAAACAATTTCATGATTTATGTCATTTTTAAGGAGCGATTCTTCTATTGCTCCAATTCCACTAAAAACAGTGCCTAATCTAATTTTTTCCATATCATCAATTCTAACAGAATTGAAAATATTTTTACAGATTATTTGATAAAATTGTGTTGTTTTAAATAATTAATGCGATTGCCATTTAAGTACTTGTTTGATAAACGCGTCTTTTCATTAATATTAAATTCTTTTAACAACATTTTATCATTGATAATTTCACTACTTATCATTATTTTTCCATCTTCGTCAAAACTAATTAAGCCTTTATCAAATAAAGCATCATGAATCGAACATAACAAGAGGCCATTGTCATGATCAATTCTTTCTCTTGTGTCATCGCATAGACAATATGGTTTAATATGACTTGCAACAAGAAGATTGTTTTTTGAAAGTGAACAAATTGCACATTTGCCATCGAATTCCACAATCAAAGCCTGTTTAAAATTCTCTTGAACATTGCTGTTTCTAACTTTTGTTAGCATCAAAAAATAAGCTTCCTGATCTTCAAGACTATTTGGAAATTGCTTTTTCGCTTCTTTAACCATCTCATCTAACATATCGTTTTCTTCTGTCTCTTTAACACTAACTTTTCCAAACCAAATAGTTCTTTTTGAAAAATCCAAAAAAATCGCGTAATCCTTATTAAATTTTGCGCCTGTCTTTCTCACAAAATCATCGAATATCATCTTTATTCCATGACGTATTAGGCCACTTGTTATTTTGATTTGCAATTGTCCATCATAATTTATATATCCAACAACTTCATATTCTTTGCCGTATCCATTAAATTCGCCATAATCTTTAACAAAGTCATTAATTTTTTCAATCTTAAAAAATTTTTTAACATAAGGTTCTAAATTAGAACCAACCATACCAAAATATAAACTATTATCAGAGCCAATTGAAAAAATATTTGAATTAGTAGGTATCCTGCCTAAATAATTTGCGTTATTATCGAAAAAATATTTATTATCGATTTTTTCTAACATAAAACTCCTTTACACTATATTATTATAATCAAATCCTTGATTAACGCACTGTTGAAATAATTTATAGACTCTATCTCTCTTCTCTTTAGTTGTTTGTGAAGAAAGTTTTATATCGTTTTTTACTTCTTTTAATAAATCTATCTCTCTTTCATTAAGCGACTCGGTTCTTTGACACCAAAAAATAAGGCTTTCCCAAAAAGCATTGTTAAATTTTGCAATATTAAAATAATCGACTAAAGAACTTTTTGGTAAAAAATTAAACTTATTTTTATATCGGGCAAAATCCTCAGGAATAAAGTAATCTATATCTTTTATGTTGTCCCAACAAAGTTTTTTTCTACCATACATTAAAATGTTGGTTTCGCCTTTATTGAACATTTCTAGAAAATGAGAATTAATTAAACCCGAAATATCTAAAATAAAACCTATAAGATTATCGTTTATTTGTTGCTCTTCAAAAATATTGATAAGATTCAGTTCTCCATTAAGGCAGTATGATAGTTTTGCAATCGTATAAGGTAAAACAGCAGCTTTGTTTCCATACTTTTTATTTTTGATTATTTTATCTGCACTTCTGTATAAAATTAACGCCCCAATAAAGTTTTTGAAAAAATCTTCATTTGGCATTACATTATTTTCTTTGATAAATTTATTAAAATCATCAAAGTTTTTCTCATTGCCCAAGCAAACACTAATTGGATTTTGTGACCAAGCCATTATTACTTTAGCTAAAAGTTTTTTATTAAATCTTTTTGCTTTTGGATATAACCTTGGAAAAGTCTTACTTCTAGAATATATGACTCTTTCTTCAGTGTTATATTGGCCATTTGTTCTTTCAAAATACCAAAAGAACTTATTGTTTTCTAGTTTTATATTATCTTTATAGGAAGGAATTTTTTTAGAAAGTGTATAAAATGATTTGTAGAAAGGATCATTAGAACATAAGTCGGATTTCGTAATAGCTGTTTGCGTATTTGCGAATTTTGAAATACTTGAAACAAGATCATCTTCCCTTTGTTTATTTTTTAATAATGCAATTTTCATAGGTACGGTGACTTTAGATAAATCTCTTGGGTCTTTAGAGCACTCGTAAATTGTAACCGTTGTTTGCCCGCCATTAACAATTTGAAGTTTGTTTAATGATTGTATTTCATACAAATTATTATTTATTTTTTTAACAATGGATCCGTCTTCGAAAGCTATCGTGGATAACCCGTTATTATAAGCAGCAAAATTTTCAGGTTCTTCTTTAACGGTTAAGGAAATACCTTTATTTACCTTAACGGTCCTTTTTAAAAAGGATCTAACATTTCCTTCTAAAAGCCTATTTTTGTATTCGCCATATATATTTGCTAAAACTCCTGCGTTAATCGAACTTAAATAAATGTCATAATTATCACTTTCAAATATTTTAAGTGCACTGAGTTTGGCGCGGTATTTGTTCATAAAATCAACGGTAAAATCAATGGATGTTTCGTTATCGTATTCCTCATAAATTTCATCCCACCCAAAATTAGTCCTTTTGAATACAATATCTTGAATACATCGTTCTTTGTATTCATTTACTTCTTTTGGAATTTCTATATTCGTGTAGAAATCGCAAAAGAATTTATACTTGGCATCAATAGCGTCTTTAAATGCGGTCATCGCTTCATTCAGCGCTGATTCGTTGTCTACAATGTAGTTTTTATCAACGCTCTTAATTACGAAATTAATAAATTTGTTCATTAATTTTAAATAATCATTTTGAAATTGAGTAATTTCGCATTTGTAATCTTCGTAATACAAACAAATTAATAAGTGAAATTCTTGCTCATCCTCATCGGCATAGAAACCATCGACACCTATTGCCCCATCACCAGATTCATAGTTATCAATCGTAACATCTTCCGATACATTATCTATATAATTAACAGCAAACTTAAGAAACTTGCTTTTTATAGACAATACTTCACCATTGTCGTCGTCATTTTCTATCGAAAACGATTCAATTTTGTCTTCAAAAAATTTTTTCCTATCCAAGAAATTCATATAAGTCTCCTTCAAGTTGTGGAACATCAGCTAATTCAATTCTATATTGGACATTATATATGTGTTCATCTAACTCATCTTTTGTAATTATTGGAAATAATTCGTTAACAGCATAGTAGTTTGTCGAAAAAATTTGAAACTTAAATTTAGATTCATAATCATCTATTTTTACTCCATAAAGCATAAGTTTTTGTTCAAATATTTTCTTATAATCGATAGAGTGAATAGTGTCGTTCATAATTTCTTGAGCAACCGAAATAAAAGTTGACCCAGCACTATTTTCTTCTAAAACAAAAAGGGTCAAAAATAATTTTTCTCTTGATACACTACTTAATTGGTTTTCATTCGAAATTGAAATTATTTTCCTTGTTTCGGATTCGATTGTTTTAATCTCTATTCCGGTGTTGTTTTGCAAAACAAAATCGTGTCGATTTCTATCGGGACCCGACCAGCATTCAATCGCTTTTTCACCATTTGCTTTTAATAACCCTTTTAAGAAAACTAATTCTCCAAACAACCCTTGTTTTTCGATTTTAGAAAGCTGATGCTTCTTTTTTTTCGATAAAAAAGTACTGTATCTATCGAGAACAATTAGCAAATCATCATACACATCATTGTATCTTGTTTCTTTTGCAATCATAAGTATGCATGATACACAAAATGACCTAAACACTTCGTTTGTACCAACATTATTAACTAAAGAAATTTTTAGATACACTTTTTCTTTTTCAAGTTTGCTATTCTCCACAAAAGAAAAACTCACATTTTCATATTCTTCAAATTTTGATTGTGGATATTCAAATTTTGGAATTTCGATAAAAAACTGTTGTTCGCCCATTTTATTCATTGCAATATACGTAAAACCAAAAGAGCATCTATAAAAACCTTGATATGTAAAAACTAATTGATTTGAAACTTTTTCTATTTCTTTATCGAGATTGCTCCATGCACCAAATAAAAGCGAAGTATCCATAGTTATTCCTCCAAACCTGCTTTTTCTTCCTCATAATCTTCTTTTTGTCTTCGAACATAAACGTCATTAAAATAATATTCAATATTTGAATTACTTTCATCTTTACTAATGGGGAACCATAAACCCAAACCTATAATTCCACTGCCTATTACTTGCCCGGATTCCTTTGTATCGCTGTGTTCTCGATAATCGAAATCATATATTGAAATTAACCCTTTATCCGAACTAAAAGAATTTCTTACTTTTGCTTCAAGAACATCGTTTCGATTTTTTACTGGGTTATAACTTTTTATAAGTTTTTTTAAAGGATCATTTTCAGTAAAAAATTCATTAAAATCAGCTGGATTTGTTAGAACACGAATGTGATATAATCCATCGTCTTCGCTAAAAACATTTCTACTTCTACTTGATTTAAAAATGTTAAAAGGACCTATTTGATCACTGTCTGTTCCATTATATTTTGATTCGTTTAAAGAAGATAAAACTATCGTCCAGTATAACAATTCGTTATTTATAATAAGTTTTTTAATATACCTAACCCATAAAGCAACACTAATTCTTAAATTTGTACCATTATCTTCGCTCTCTTTATATGATTCTAAATATTTCAATAAATCATTAACTGGAACATTTCTAAAAATAATCGTTTTTTTATCAATATCATAAGGATATTTCTTTGCTAATGATTCAAAAAAAATCGAAGTACTCTTTCTATTATATTCATTTATGTTTGGATCATAATTTAATGTCTGTTGTAAAACTCCCGAGAAAGAAAGAACACCTTTTTCAGCATGCTTGAGTTTTGTAATTGCTGTTGGTAAAAGTTTTGGGCTAGTCTTAACTTTTTGGCCAAACTGCATTGGCGTATAAGATAAATCATTCATCTCAATAATATCTTTTTTAAAACTCTCTAAGGCCAAGGAAGTATTTATAAAATCATTATAAATTTTAGGCGTTGTAAAAACTCTACACAAATCTAACCAATTATTTTTATAACCAAACCATCTTCCCATTTGAAGCAAAGTGTCATAAGCTCTGCTGTTTCTATAATAATAAGAAATGATTAATCCCTCTAACGTCAAACCTCTAGACAATTTATTTCCCCCAATAATTATATGCATGCCATGATTACTAGCGTCATAGTCTATTACATCGCTGGAACCACCGTTAAGTAATTTAACAACATTTGCTCTATTTTCATCAAACCAAAATATACATTCTTCGATTCCTTTTTCGATTTTTTCCCAGGTATCTACAAAACATTCACCTAAACGATTTTTGCTTATTTTTTTAAAATAATTTTCCCACAATTCTCTAAATTCGAGCCTTGTTTCTCTATCAAATCTAAAAGAAGAAACGATAGTTTCAAACTCTTCTTGAACTAATGGGGTTAGGCATTTATTATAATTAATATGTGAATCTATATGTATGAGCATAGAATTGTGTTCTCTTATATTTCTAGAAACCTTTACACCACTAGACAATAAGAAGAACTTTAATGCAGTATGCAAAGAATCAGGTAATTGTTTTGGAGCGGTAGCTGAAATTGATTTGTTTGATTTTGAAAACACATCATAAGTTTTAATTATTTCTTTATCGGTAATTTTATAGTATAAATCACTAACAGGTTCTTTTTCATCATTACCATCTATGCTGAAATATTTCTCTACACCATCGTAATCATCTGGTGTGTGCAAAGCAATAATGAAGTCTTTTGGAAAAATATCTTTATCTTCTTCGTTCTTAGCATTATAAGAAGGTATAAAAACGTTTGCAAAAGGTGTCGCAGTGTACCCTACGTAGCTAACCTTTTTGCTTAAATTCATAATTGTTCTAATTAACCTATTTATAGTTGTTGCTTCATCAATGTTTTCGCTGGAGCTTGTGTTTATCGATGCTAAATCAGCTTCGTCATCTATAATCATAATTGGACATTGAAGCTTTTTATCTAAAGTATTTTTTACTGCAGAATTATTTTGAATAAAATCAATTATATTTTCTAACGCGTTAACATTTTTCTTGATAATCGCAATAGTGGGCGTTTCTCCGCCGATTCCTACAGTTGATCTAAACCTTCTCATATCGCCGTCTTCACTAGAATCTGTTAAACAAAAAAACGAAAACTTTGATGGGAAATCATCATTAAATTTTGGTAACCCAACACCAATCGCAACACCTTTTTGACAATTAGGTTTCGTCTCGCATCCTAAAACTTCTTTATCTAATCGTTTTTGAGTTTGCGCCCTCAAATCATTTGTTGTTCCAGCTAAAACTATAATAAATTTATAACCAGCATCAAATGCCCGATTAATCAAACCAGTATAATTTGCTGTTTTACCAGACTGGATATCGCCGATAACCAAGCCCCTAATGTCAAAATCTTTGCTAGAACGAGGATTCCCACAATGATCAAGAATATTTAAAGTAGAATCTCGAATTTCACAAATCATTTTCATGCTTCTGTGCTTTTCAATTGTTAGGTATAATTCATATCTATCCCAATATTGAAAAGTAATGTTTTCTTTCTCAACCCATTTTTCATGTTTTGTTTCAAAGACAGCACTTAAATCTACTGCCGAACATCTTTGTAAAACTAAATTGTCTATATCTTCTTTATTAAAATCATTGTAACCATTTCGTTCATTTAGTTCTTTCTCATACTTCTTCATCTTTTCGTTAATATTCATTGCTTTAAAATCATTTGCATATTTGCGCTCAATAAACTTAATTAAACGAAGTAAACTTATTTTATCTTGATAAGAATCGTCCATTTTATTTTTTTCCTTCCATAATAAAAAAATTAGTTACAATATCCACATATTCACTAAAAGGCCTACTTTGCAAAATCCTTTTTTCAATTTCTTCATCAGAAACGTTATTGTTTCTCAACTCGAGATATTTTTTTCTTAACAGCAGTAAAATTTCGTTTTCGTCATAAGAATCATCAAGCTTCTTATAATCAAAACTTTGTAACTCTCCAATGGGAACTTCTTTTGACAAAAGACCAAAAAGAGCTTTTTTGTCATCCTTATCCATTGAGGAAGTTAAGTCTTTTATCAAAGATTGTTCTTCGTTTATGCAAAGTTTTATTCCAATTTTTGTTTTTTCAATAACCCAAATTGGATCCTTAATTATTTTCTCTTTTTTCCTCTTTGATTGCCCATTAACTTTTCTTCTTGACTCTTCTACTAATTTATCGATAAGAGGTTTAAGAGCGCGAATTAAACTTTCAGGAAAAGAAACCTTTGTCTTATTAAAATTCAATCCTAAAAATTTATCGTAAGAATTATCAAAATAGAGTGCAATTCTAGCGTATTTTGATTTATCATCAATATTATAGCCTTTAATATTTCCCCAACCACCAAACGAGATTAGTCTATCATTTCTATAAATATATAGCCCTTGTAATTCATTTAAATTAATTTCGTTTATTACCATTTTGTTTTGTTCTACTTCATTTAAGCTTTGAAACTTCGGTAAAATATAACCTTCTATTTTAAATGGATTTTTTCCTTCAATATAAACTTGCTGAGAAATTCGTCTTTCACTTTTTTCAACAAAAAAAGGATCCCAAGCTTTGACTAAATCATCATTATCACCAATATAAATTTTTAGACCACTTTTGATCTTTAGGCCAAAAATAATGGATATATGTGTTCTAACCGAGTCAATTTTTTGGAAAAATAATTTTTTATTTAAAAGAATACTTTTGTTAGCGATATCCTCTTTTTCGAACTTTAAATTAACCCAGGTTACCACGGTTCCATGTTGTCGAATTGCATCGTCTTCATGTTTTACAATTTGATGGTAAATAAACTTATTTTCTTTCTTCCATTCTTGATAATCTATTTTTGAACACGAATAGGTATTTGCTTTAAAAGTCGTAACGTACAATGTATTGCATACTGCACAAGAAGCAGCTTTTAAGCCAACACCAAAACGTCCTAAATCATTTAATTCTCTATTTGCTGAATAATAAAAAGCATATTCCATAGCCTTGCGTAATTCATCAGAAGTCATGCCTTTACCATCGTCTTCAATTTTAAGCAAAGAATTAATCCCATCATAAAAAAATCTAATTCTAATACATTTGGCTCCAGCACTTATCGAATTATCAATTATCTCATCAATGGCTGTTTCTAAAGTATATCCTGCGTCCCCCAAAACAAACACAACGTCTGCTTTTGGAGGATCTTGATATGTTGATATGTCAATATCCTTATATTCCATCGGTTTATTCTAGCATATTTTTAGCAAAAAAAATTAAATTAACAAGGATTAATCAAAGAAATACATATATAGACGTCAATAATTGACACTATTAAAATATTAAGTTATAAGATTTTTCTATTTTCTATATAAAACAGGTATAAGAAAAAGGAAAAACTCTTTATGTACCAATTTAGTCTCTTCTTTTTCCAAAATAATTAAGCATCATAGTCCCTGGTCCGCAGTGACTTCCCATTGTAGTGCCGATTTCCATAATCTTAATTTTATCTTTTAAATTGATAAATTCGCCTTCGATTTGTATCTTAAAACTCTCGGCTTCGTCTTTCATGTGGGCATGAGCAATAATAAATAAATCATTATAGTTAAGGCCATTATCTGCTGTTTCTTTTAAGAGATTATAAAGCTCAAAAATAGCTTTTCTTTTACCAATTGCTTGCTTTTTAAACACCATCTTACCTTCTTTATTCGCTTCAATAATTGGGCAAAAGTGAATTATATTACTAATAAAGCCAACTGCTTTTCTAACACGCCCACCACTAAAAAAATAACGTAAATCGCTTGGAAATAAGTGATGAATTATTCTTAAGCGATTATTTTCTGCATATGTCTTTACTTCTTCAATACTTGCTTTGTTCTTTCTAAGCTCACTTAGTTTATACATTAATAAAGCATATCCGCCTGATCCACATAAAGAGTCAACAATATATATCTTGCGATCTGGATATTTTTCGCTCAATATAGTAGCCGCTGTCGTTGCACTATTGATAACACCACTGATACCACTTGATAAAGTTAGGTGAATAATATCATTTCCATCTTTTAAGAAAGACTCAAAGTAATTTAAAAACTCTTCAACGTTAACTTGACTGGTACGTGTTTTAACTCCGCTTGCCATTGCATTATAAAATGCATCGCTAGTAATAGAGGTAAAATTATCATCAATATGCTCAACATTATCCATATAATAATGAAAAGCGATATGTTCAATATCAAGTTCTTTATATTCTTTTAAACTTAAGTCGCTTGTTGAACAGCAACTTAATATATATTTTCTATTCATTTTTTCTCCTTAAATACAAAAAGACAACTATACAGTTTCCTTTTGTATATCTTTCATTTATAAACTAATTGTCTCGTTTTTTTCCAAAAAAGAATAATGCAACAGTTCCTGGACCAGTATGACTACCGATCGTCGTACCAACATTATAAATTTCGACTTTGCCATTAAGCTTTAAAAATTTAGCTTCGACTTTGTCAGCAACTCGACGCGCATCTTCATAGCACATAGAGTTAGAAATGTAACACTTCCCGCTATAATTAATTCCATCAATAGCGTTTTCTTCCATGTTATTAACAATTTCATTAATAACAGTACGCTTACCAATAATTTTCTTACGAGGAATAAGACGACCATGATTGTCCATATTCATTAAAGGACACAAATGTAAGATATTACCAATAAGTCCTTGAGTCTTCGTAATACGTCCGCCACGTACATAATAAGTTAAATCAGTTGAAAAGAACCAATGGTGAATATTAAGTTTATTTTCTTCAGCGAACTTATCGACTTCTTCAATTGTTTTCCCTTCGTCTCGTTTGTCAGCAAGGGTGTCCATTAATAAACCATAACCACTACTTGCTCCTAAGCTATCAACGATAAAAATCTTTCTTTCTGGATATTTTTCTTGAAGGGTGTCTTTAGCGATCATTGCGCTATTAACGACGCCTGTAATTCCACTTGATAAACACACATGGAGAATATCTTTCCCTTCTTTTAAGAAAGGTTCAAAGTATTCAATAAACTGACCAACGGTAACTTGGCTTGTCTTTGTCATCACACCTTTACTCATCTCACCATAGAAAGTATCTAATGAAATTGATTGATAGAAATCATCAGGATACTCTTTGTCGCCAAGCGTAAAATGAAAACATATAAAATGAATATCTCTATTTTTATAATGTTCCAAATTTAAATCACTTGTCGAGCAGCAACTTAAAATGTAATTAGCCATAAAATAGTTTCTCCTTGTCGCTAATACGCAGTTATTTACTTTATTTCACATCT
>Ga0172378_10002212_pt1 | contig 18159 bp, 11 predicted proteins | sample GrowelOW332metaG_FD_119755 | JGI IMG/M metagenome (GOLD analysis project Ga0172378, IMG submission 119755) | Groundwater microbial communities from an aquifer near a municipal landfill in Southern Ontario, Canada - Pumphouse #3_1 metaG | ecosystem: Environmental > Aquatic > Deep subsurface >... | reverse complement strand
TTGGTAACCATTATGTTCAATCTGAACTTAGGCAAACAAACCTTTGATCCTTCTAAACTATCGTTTAGAACAGAATAAGGATACCGTTACTATTGACTGTTTCTTTTAACAGGTATTTCGAAAGGTAAAAACAATCTTTATCTGTCATTCTGGAATTTCGGTACTCCGAAATATCCGGAATCCCGTAGCTATGCAAGACAAGCATTATATTTCATTTTTACCGGCTTAGTAACGGGATCCCGGATATTTGCTGCGCAAATTCCGGGATGACAGCTTTTTAGAAAGCAATGCCTGCTATAAAGAAACAATCAATATTTGTCATTTCGAAATGAGGTACTCCGATTGGGAAATCCGGGAATAATACTATGCAAATATAATCTTACTGTAAAAAATAATACCAACGAAGTTTTCGTGCATTTCTCAGATCTCTCAGTCGAGTACTCCTTCAAGATGACAAATAAAATTAGTCAAGCTCCGGTATCAGGATTGCCGCGTCGTCCGGAGTGCCGGCTCCTCGCAATGACAAACAGCATCAATCGTGTAAGTCCAGAGCTGGATTTCTGAAGTTTCCATAATTCAACATCACCCGCTCTAAGTTATCCTAATGACATTTTTGATTAAGAAAAACAGCGAGGACAGTCCTTACAGAATCAAAAGGACTGTCCTCACCTGTCCTAAGTTATTCCAATGACCCCTCTCGAAAAAACCATCCTCGCCACTGTTTCCTATTATGACATTTTTGATTATCCCCTGACCGGATTTGAAATTCGGCGGTATTTGATTTTTGCAAAAGATTTTTGCAGGGAGGACTTCAAGGCGGGGGATGTGTTTGCGGCGCTCGCCGAGAGCGAAATTTTGCAAAGCCGTATCGGAAATAAATTCGGATTCTACCATCTGCGCGACCGTGAGGAAATTGTGGAAAAAAGATTGTGGCGGAAAAAACTGGCGGATCGGAAATGGAAAAAACTCAAACGCGTTTTTCGCATTTTATCGCTGGTGCCGTATGTGCGCGGGATTTTCGTTTCCGGATCTCTGGCGATGGAAAACAGCAAGGATGAATCGGATGTGGACATCATTGTCGTGGCAAAGCGCGGCAGGATTTGGACGGTGCGGACTTTGATGACACTGCTCACTTTTCTTCTCGGGGTTCGCAGGCACGGAGAAAAAACTCGCGACCGGATCTGCCTCAATCATTATATTACCGACGAGTCTTTACGAATTCCTTTCGAGAGCCTGTACAACGCGGAGAGCTATGCGCATCTGCTCAATGTCTATCTTGAGGACGGGAAAACCTTCCGGCGATTTCAAGGGGAGAATAGCTGGCTGGGGGATTATATTTTTAATTATCAAGTCACCGAACTTCACAGCACGCGCGCCGTGCGGAAGAATAAAATTCTTGCGGGTTTGGCGCGGATTTTTGAACGGGTGCTAGGCGGCGTCTTGGGGGGCAAGTTGGAAAAAATATTTTCCAATATCGAGGGCGGGCGCATCCGCAAAGATGCTCTTTTTCAAAAGTCCGGCGGTCGCATTACCATTGACGATACGCAGCTGGAATTTCATCCCGATTCTCATGAACATTTTGTCATTCCCGAATTCAACCGGCGGATGAAAGAGGCGGGACTCACGGAATTTTCCGAGCAGAAAGATTCAGGACTGAATAGATAAAAAGCAAATTTTCAGTTCTTGTTGCGCGTCATATCCGACCATCATCCATAACTTGCTCCCAACTCCAAGAGGACTGTCCTTACAGTATCAAAAGGACAGTCCTCTCCGGTTGTTAGACAGTGAGAACAGTCCTTGAAAATGCAGCAAGGACTGTCCTCTAATACAAACAAAAAACCGGTGTTTATTGTGCGGGAGCAGGTTTAAACCTGCTCCTCTTGGTTTTGATTTCACAATTTGAACATTATTAATGTTCGAACCGGCATTTGGACCACACCGGAAATGGTGTGAATGCTACGCAAAAAACGTTTTGTCCCGCGTGGTTCACGCCATTTTCGGTATGGTCCGAAATCCACAACCCCCAATTCACAATCCGAATCAATCTCTCTATTCCCCAAACAAAAAAACCATTGTATAATATCACTATCAAACAAGCACAACTTTACATACGTTTCAATATAATATTTTATAACCCCGTTATGGCTGAAAGAATCTGTCGCCGGGTGGACGGCATAACCATCACGCAAAAGAAAAACAAAAACGATTATTCCGTTTCTCAATTGTCGGCATTGAATACCGATGCGCATATTTCACGGAACATTTCACGGAGTAGCATGGCTTTAGCCTGCGCGGTTGTCCGATGCGGGAAATGCGAACGAATGCGTCGATTTTATGCGCGTGGGACAGCCACGCAGGTTAAAACCTGCTACTCCGCTTTCGGTGTTGTCTCCAAATTGCGAAGAAACATATCATCATTTACTTATAAAGAAAGAAGAAACCGTCTCACCGCTTCCGTTCTCACTTTTGTCATGCTTTTCCAAATCGTCGCAGGCATTTTCTCTCCCGTCAATATCTTCAATCTCAACAAGCCCATGACAGCCAATGCTTCCTGGGCTTCCGATTGGGGATATCGCAAGGAAATCAAAGTGGATCACACCAAAGTATCTCCGACTAATCACACCGACCAAACCAACTTTCCTATGCTGGTATCTTTTACCGATCCTTCTCTCAAAAGCATAGCCAACTCGGGCAAAGTCTACAACGGCGCTTATCTTGATATTATGTTCACTGAAGCCAACGGCACTACCAAGCTTGATTGGGAAAAAGAAAGCTACGATCCCGCCACCGGCGAACTCGTTGCCTGGGTCAAAATCCCGACCCTTTCTGCTGCCACGGACATGAGCATTTATATCTATTACGGCAATTCCACTCTCACCGCAAGCCAGGAGAACAAGACCGGGGTTTGGGATGACGGGGGAGCAAATAATTTCAAGATGGTGCAGCATCTTGGCGGTAATGTTGCCAATGGCGTGGCAGGGCATTTGGACTCTACGCAATATGCAAATAATGGAACACCGAATAACTTTGATGGCATTTCAACTTCTACCACTAACGGTACGGGACAAATAAATGGTGCGGATGTTTTTGATGGTGCGAATGATTATGTGGATGCGGGGAATAAAGACCTAAACATTTCTAGCGCCATTACGCTAGAGGCGTGGGTAAACATAAGTAGTAAAACAAACGATACTTATCCCGGAATCATTCATAAGGCTAGAGATAATGATTTACTTCCGGCTGGTGGTGGTTGCGCTACTGATTTTGCGTTGGCTCTCTCTTGGGTTGAACCACGACCAGATTTTTTTGTAACCACTTCGGGAGGCAATCCGTGCCAACATATCGGTGGCAATGCTGTATTATCACTAAACACCTGGTATCATATGGTAGGAACTTACGATGCCAATAGTGGACAGGCAAAAATATATTTGAATGGAGCTCTAGACGGTTCCGCGACTCTTTCGGGGCAGATTTTATCTTCTTCATCTCCTTTGTCTCTCGGGAGAGGAAGCAACTCCTTCAACGGCACCCTCGACGAAGTCCGCATTTCCAACACTGCCCGTTCCGCCGATTGGATTGCTACCGAATACAACAACCAATCCCAACCCACCGAATTCTCATCTCTCGGCATAGAAGAAGTATCAGTTCCCTTGTCTTTATCATCTTTTGCATATAGGAAAGCCATCACTATTGATCACACCAAAGTATCGGGCACAACCAATCTTACCAACTTCCCCGTCCTCATCAATCTTCCCACCGACGCCAGCCTGTCCGCTCACGCCCAAGATGCCACTCACGGCAATGGAGGAGATATTCTTTTCACCTCATCGACAGTCGCTTGGAACACCGGCACCGTCAATGATAAATTAGCTCACGAAATAGAAACCTACACCGCGTCCAACGGTTCTCTCCAGGCTTGGGTAAAAGTTCCCACTCTCTATGCCAGCAATGCTAGTCAAGACACTGTCATCTATATGTATTACGGAAATGCTTCCGCTGCCAACCAACAAAACAAGACTGCGGTGTGGGATAGTAATACCAAGATGGTGCAGCATATGAACGGAAGCGCTACCCCTGCCGTCGGAGATTTTAAAGACTCTACGCAGTATGCCAACAACAGCACCAATAATACTAATGAACCGACAGCGACTGCAGGACAGGTTGATGGCGCGCAGAGTTTTGATGGGACGAGCAGTTATGTGGATGCGGGAAATGGTTCAAGCCTAACAATAAATAATACTTTGACTTATGAAATATGGTTTAAGATGAATGCCTTTAACGGTTGGGCAGGACCTTTTTCCAGAGACCAAAATGGTTATTCATTAAATATTGATGATTGGTATGGCGGAAGATACATAGCATATTTGAATAATACAGCTGTATGTGAATATTCACAGGGAGCATCCATATTGAATAATTGGACGAAGGTAAGTTTCGTTCGAGACGATAATGCCAGTCCTAAAAATAAACTCTATGTAAATGGTAATTTAGTGACTTCTTCTGACTCCTTAACGACTTTTACTTCTCCAACTACTAATTTTTTGATTGGAACTTCTACGGGTAAATATTTTAATGGGTCTATCGACGAAGTCAAAGTCTCCGACACCGCCCGTTCTGCCGAGTGGATTGCTACCGAATACAACAACCAATCCCAACCCACCGAATTCTCATCTCTCGGTATAGAGGAAGTATCAGTTCCCTTGTCTTTATCATCTTTCAAATACAGAAAAGCCATTACCATAGATAAGACCAAAGTATCGGGATTTCTCAATAACTTCCCCGTGCTTATCAACCTTCCTACCGATGATTCTCTTGCCGCCAATGCTCAAGATGACAATGACGATATTCTTTTCACCTCATCAACAGTCTCCTGGAACACTGGAACCGTCAATGACAAACTTGCTCATGAAGTAGAATCTTTCAACGGTGCCACTGGCAGTCTCCAAGCCTGGGTAAAAGTTCCGAACATTTCTTCCGCCAACGATACTGTCATATATATGTATTACGGCAACGACAGCGCCACATCCCAACAGAACAAGACCGCAGTCTGGGATGGTAATACCAAGATGGTGCAGCACATGAATCAGGATCCGTCAGGAGCGCCTGCGCAGATGAAAGATTCGACGCAGTATAGGAATAATGGGACGACAGCCGGAAGTATGACTTCGGGGCAGTTAGTGGTGGGGCAGATTGGAAATGGAATTAATTTTGTCGGGAATAATAGCCAATATATAGATGTTGGTAATAATTCAGCGTTTAAGAGTGGCAACCGGAGAAAGTGTTACTATAAGTACTTGGATAAAATCCAATGGTGGTTCTGGGATACTGTATGCACCTGCAAGTTATGATTATTTATATGTGGAAGCTATTGCTGGGGGAAATTTTGGTAAAATAGTTGCTAGGATAAATGGTGGTGGTGTTTATACTTCATATGGAGCAGTAGTAAATGATAATTTGCCACATCGCATATCATTTGTTATTGATAGAATTGCAGCAAGGTATTACATCTATGTTGATGGTAGCCTTTCGACAAGCGGCGCGTTTTCTTCAGCAACCGTTTTTGGAATCGGAGATATTGCATCGTCAAAAATAGGTAATAGAGGCGTAATTGATTATATGCCATTTACTGGCACAGAAGATGAATTAAGAGTTTCAAAAATCGCTCGTTCTGCCGATTGGATCGCTACCGAATACAACAACCAGTCTCAACCCACCGAATTCTCATCTCTCGGTATAGAGGAAGTATCATCTCCCTTGTCTTTATCATCTTTTGCATATAGGAAAGCCATCACTATCGATCACACCAAAGTATCGGGCACTACCAATCTTACCAACTTTCCCGTACTTATCAATCTTCCCACCGACGCCAGCCTGTCCGCTCACGCCCAAGATGCCACTCACGGCAATGGAGGAGATATTCTTTTCACCACCTCATCAACCGCTTGGAATACCGGCACCGTCAATGATAAATTAGCTCACGAAATAGAAACCTACACCGCCTCCAACGGAAGTCTTCAAGCATGGGTAAAGATACCCTCTCTTAATGCTTCCAATGCTGCTCAAGACACGGTCATATATATGTATTACGGGAACGCCTCTGCAACAAACCAACAAAACAAGACTGCGGTGTGGGATAGTAATACCAAGATGGTGCAGCATATGAATCAGAATCCGGGAGGCAATGCTCCGCAGATGACGGATTCAACGCAATATGCGAATAATGGTACAAGCGGAGGGGGGATGACCAGTGGAAATTTAGCTGCGGGACAGGTGGATGGGGCGACCAGTTTTGATGGGACGAGTCAGTATATGTATGTGGGGAATGGATCGGGGTTAAATATGACAAATGAGCTTACAATCAGCGCGTGGGCAAAGTCGAGTGATGTTTCTCTGATAAACAGAGATATTCTGGGTAAGTTTTCGTATGAAGGGTACCGTATATGTTTTAATGGTAATACTATTAATGCTTCAATCAAAACTTCTGGTTATAATGATTTATTTTTCAATAATCCGCAAAACAATACCTTCTATCATATAGTTGCCACTTTTAAAAAGGATAATGATATGGTTCTTTATGTGGATGGCGTTAACGTATCTTCTAGGGTGCCAATTTCTGGAAACATATCAAATGTGGTTCAGGATGTTTTTGTCGGTTATCAACAAATAGCAGGGGATTCTTTCAACGGCTCCATCGACGAAGTCCGCATCTCCGACACCGCTCGCTCCGCCGATTGGATTGCTACCGAATACAACAACCAATCCATCTCTCTCAAAACCGAATCAACTCCAACCGGTTTCCTCTCTCTTTCTGCCGAACAAATCTATCAACTTGAAATAATAGGTTCCACTACCCAAACCGCAGGGACGACCCAAACCCTTACTCTCAACGCCAAAGATGCGTCGGGTACAATTATATCGGATTACACGGGAGACAAGACAGTCACTTTTTCCGGCGCCAACGCTGCACCTAGCGGTACCGTTTCGACTTGCACGGATAAGAACAATACAGATATCGCTTTGGGCTCTCCCACCACTCTCGCTTTTGCCAGCGGCGTTGCCCATTGCGATCTCAAGCTGTACAAAGCGGAAACCGCAACCATTACTTCAAGCAGCATCAGCGGTTCAACCACCAATCTTTCAGTTACGGTTTCTCCCAACATTTTAAACAACTTTCTTGTCGATGCTTCCAATTCATCCAACTCGGGAGAGGCTTTTGCGACCACCATCACTTCCCGCGATGCCTGGAACAATACGACTCGCACCGTCAGCGGTTCAACTGCTCTTTCCGCAAGTTCCGGCACCCTTTCCCCAACTTCCATTTCTGCGGGAAATTTCACCGATGACGGAATCTGGTCAGGCAATCTTACCATTGCCAACGTCAATGAACAACCCTCGGTAGCTGTTACCGCCGCCAACGGAACCGCCAACGGAACCGATAACATTTCCATTCTCGGCATTCCCAACAGTCCGTCCAATGCTTCCGCTTCCCGCAACAGCGACTACTCCATGACGCTTACCTGGCAGGATGCTTCCACGGTGGAAACCGGATATCTTATCGAAAGGAAAATCAACGACGGCACCGGCTTCAATGCATATACGCAGATTGCCACGGTGGCCGCCAACGCTTCTTCTTTCACGGACACCACCACTATTCCCGATCGCGCTTATCAATATCAAGTTAGAGCATACAACACTATCGGCAACTCCGGATATGCCGAAGATGCGGCCGTACACTATACCACCCCCAATACCCCTTCCAACGTATTTGGTACGCGCCTTAACGACAACAGCTTTCGCGTAAATTATACCGACAATTCGGCCATTACAGACACCCATCGCATTGAGCGCTGTTCCAATGCAAATTGCGGGACTTCTTTTGAAACTTCGCTCGGGACTTTTTCTTCCAGCCCCCAGACCGATTCCGTTTCCATCTATCCCGATTCAAGATATCGCTGGCAGGCGCGGGCAGAGGCTCCCGGCATAAATTCCAATTATGAAGTTTCCAATTTTGAATACACCGCTCCGGCAGCTCCCGTCATCCAGAACCCGATTTATGTTTCCAGCACGCAAATCAATGTCAACTGGACGGACGCTTCTTCTTACGAAGACGGCTTTCGCATTGAAGTTTCAACCGACGGGGGAGCATACCAAGAAATCACACCCAACACCAACACCGCGGGAGCCAACTCCACCAGCTACGCTTTTGTTTCCCAAGCCGATCACAACTACAAATTCAGAATTAAATCTCACATTGGAAGCACTCCGCACAATCTTGAACTTTTATCGGCTTACTCTGGAGAATCAACCCCAGTCTACACCACTTCCAATGCTCCGATTATGCAAACACCGGTCGTCAATTCTCCCACAAGCATAACTTGGAACTGGACGGATACCTCCGCTTTTGAAGAAGCTTTCCATTTGCATTTCATCGGTTTGGGAACAAGCGTCGATAATATCGTCGCCAACACCACCGCCTATGAAACCGTAAACCTTCTTCCCAACACCGCATACCAAACCCATGTCCATTCTTACCGTACCGATTCCAGAGAATCAGCTTCTTCCGACTCTCCTGAGATCTATACCTTTGCCGCCACTCCTCTTCCGCCAACGCTTGCCCTGGATCAGCAAAACCGTATCACCGCCACTCGCGCTGCCGACACCAATCCGGCCGCAACGGAATACCTGATCGAGAATGGAAATGACGGAACCAATTCGGATTGGATTACATCTCCCTCTTGGACTACGACCGAGCTTCATTGCGAGACCGAGTATTCTTTCCATATCAAAGCGCGCAATCACAGCAACATCGAAACCGATTATTCCTCCCTCGCTACTCTCAAGACCGGCAGCTGCGGCACTCCTCTTCCCGCCGGCGCCCACAATCCGCCCGCGGTACCTTCACCCACAACGGAAAACCCTACCGGAGGATTTAAGATAATCATCAATAGCAACGACGCATATACCAAAACCGGCAATGTCAAACTGACTCTCTCCGCCGGCGCGGACACTACCCGTATGGCCATCTCCAACAACAAAGATTTCGGCAACGCTTCTATGGTTCCATACCAAAAAGAAGTGATATGGAATCTTAACGCTGCTATTGACAACACTTACACCGTCTACGCCAAATTCTACACCCGATACGGCGTCGCCTCTTCAACCGTTTCCGATACTATTATTCTTGACACCACCGCCCCTACCCTTAATCTTACCAATCTTAAAGATAAATATCTTACCACCGACAACATCACCGTCCAAGGCAACACCGAATCCAACTCAAAAATCATCTACAATCTGGACAGTATCCGCGCCGGGGTTATTGACGTACTTGATGGAAAGCTAATCTTAAATCTCGGTACCCTCACCCAAGGCAATCATTCCCTCAAACTGGTTGCTCAAGACAGTTTGGGCAACTCTTCCGATACGATGCAGTTCTTCTTGAATGTGGAGAAACCAATTATTGCGCCGATAAATCCAACTGTTCCGAATTCTTCAACAACTCCAACCATCCCAACCAAACCCAAACCGACGGTTACTCCAACCATTCCGACCGTCACTACTCCAACCGTTCCGCAATCTCCAACCTCTCAACTCGATACTGACGTTCCCAACACTCCGAATCTTCCAGATACCAATACCAACAATCCCGATACGACCACTCCCGACACTACCGTTACTCCCGAACCTCCCGTCTCCATGCAAGGGGATTGGAATCTCTTATCCATCCAACCTTTTCCCAAAGACGTTACCTCCGAAGACATTCAGATGATCATCGAGAAGTTTCCTGAATTCAAAGACACCTTCAAAAACCTCGGCATCACCGATTTCTCCAATGCCGACAAACTGAAAAACGTCAGCTTTAATATTCCCGGCTTGAGCGAAGTAATGGGACTCAATCCTAACTTAACCGCGCTCAATCTGCCTGCCGCCGATACTCCTCTCACCGAACTTTCTACCCAATTCAAAAAGGAGATCCCTTCCGATATCGTTTTCGTCAAAACCAAAAACAGCAATCTCGACGTCAATTCCGTTCTGGCTTTTGACAACGGTAATCCCGATCAGAAGATATCCCTTCTTTCCAACCAATCCTTCCAACTGATTCTCAAGCCCGATCAGGAAGTGAATTCCATCCAGGGCTACCTCACTTTCAAAGAAAGCAAACTCTCCCGAACGGAAAGCTCCAACCTTATGCAAAAGATAGCAAGACTTCTCAAACCGAATCGCGCTTTGGCTGATGAAAACATCGAAGAGAAACTCGTCCTCTCGCAGTTCGATTATCAAGACGCCGATCAAGACGGTATCTGGACCGCAGACGTCAACACTCCCCAAGTATCCGGAGAATATGAACTCATCACCGTGCTCAATTACAAAGACGTCAAAGTCGGCGCCAAGACCCTGCGTCTGATTACCGTGGTGGATCCGGAGGGGTATGTGTACCGGACGGAGTTGGATGGAGAGAAAACCAGAATTTCCAATGCCACAATATCCATCTACTGGTTTAATTCTGAAACCAAGAAATACGAACTTTGGGATGCAGGTAAATACCAACAAAAAAATCCGCAAACTACCGATGACAGCGGCACCTACTCTTTCCTTGTACCGCCGGGCAGCTATTATCTCAAGGTTGAAGCCGCGGGCTATTCGGCTTATCAAAGCGATCCTTTCGACGTGACAGTGGGAAGCGGAGTGCATATGAATCTGGAGCTCAAACGGCAAGCAGACTGGAAAGATCAGATCAACTGGCAAAATCTTCTCCTCGTCGTCTTCGGTGTGGCGCTTTTCTACAACTTCTATTCCGATCGGAAGGCGAGAAGGAAATTGAAAACTACCGAGATTGTTTAAACCCCGCCACCTTTTTATCTCTCTTTAACCACAATCATGACCAAACAAAAAACGGTTGCAATCGCCATTATCTCGCTGCTTGTTCTCTCCAACGCCTGCTTCGCCGTTAAGCTGAATCAAACACAAAAAGAACTGGCAACGATAAAATCCAATGAAGAAAAAACAATCAACATCAAACAGCCGATTATTGAATTCAACCAACTCTTTGTTGACAAGGTACTTCGGGCGGAGGGAGAAATCAGCTTCGATACTCGTTTAGAGCTGGAGAACAAAGTACGAGAATTGAAAGACGCGGAAGTTCTGGAAAAATGGAACGGTTTCGTAAACGCCGCCACTGAAACGGATGCGCAAAAATCCGTAAAAGCCCTGCTGGGACTTTTGGCACAGAGGATGAACGGATAAGATGGAGATTATTCTTCATGCGGGAGCAGGTTTAAACCTGCTCCTTTTGTTTTTGATTTCACAATTTGAACATCATTAATGTTCAGACCGGCATTCGGACCACACCGGAAATGGTGTGAAATATTACGCAAAAACGTTCTGTCCCGCGTGCTTCACGCCATCTCTGGCGTGATCCGAAATCCAAAATCCGAAATGCATCTTGCATTTGCATCCGGACCACACCAGAAATGGTGTGAATGCTACGCAAAAATGTTCCATTCTGCGTCTCATACCATCTTCGGCGTGATCCGAAATCGAATCGGCTCCCCCAATTGTTGACAATCTTTTTTTCAAAGATATAATTAGATTAGCACTCAATAAGAAAGAGTGCTAACGGGAAGTTAATCATTAATTTATAGGTGCCTATTGCGGCGCCTTAAGAAAGGAATTGAATATGAAATTGAAACCTCTTAGCAACAAGATTATTCTGGAGGCGGTCTCGGCGGAAGAGAAGACCAAGAGCGGGCTTTTTATTCCCGACACGGTCAGTCAGGAAAAGCCCGAGCAGGGAAAAGTGTTGGCAGTCGGACCGGGAAAACTTTTGAAAAACGGCGAGAGATCCAAGATGGATGTCAAAGTCGGCGATACGGTTATTTTTTCCAAGTATTCTCCCAGTGAGATTAAGCTCGACGACAAGGAGTATTTGGTCGTGGGAGAAGAAGACATTCTAGCGATCGTGGGATAGTGCTTTTAGGTGTTATTGCGAGAGTTTACGGTTTACTGTCTGTCATTGCGAGGAGGCACTCCGACGCGGCAATCCCTTTGCGATATTGCGATTGACGGTACATGACGTTTTGCCAATATGCCGCGCGGGATTCTTCGGAGTATCTCAGGATGACAGGTAAAATAAATCAGCCTATTACATTCGCAATAACAGTAAAAGAAAATTTTAATAAATTGAGTAAAAAACAATATGGCAAAAGATGTAAAATTCAGTGAGGATGCGCGCCAGTCGATCAAGCGCGGCATCGATCAAGTGGCCGATGCGGTCAAAGTCACAATCGGTCCCAAGGGGCGGAACGCGATTTTGGACAAAGGCTACGGCGCGCCGACCATTACCAACGACGGCGTGAGCATCGTCAAGGAGATTGAATTGGAAGATAAATTTGAAAATATGGGAGCGCAACTTCTGAAAGAGGTGGCTTCCAAAACCAACGACATCGCGGGAGACGGAACCACGACTTCCGCCATTCTTACCCAGTCCCTTATCGGCGAAGGTTTGAAATATGTCGCGATGGGGGTTAACCCGGTGGGAATTCGCTTGGGCATCGAGAGCGCGGGCAAGGAAGTGATCGCGGAACTCAAGGCAAGCGCCAAGAAGATAAAGAGCCGCGAAGAGATTGCGCAAGTGGCGACTATTTCCGCCGAGGATGCGGAGATCGGAAGCATCATCGCCGAGGTCATGGAGAAGGTCGGCAAGGACGGTGTCATTACGGTGGAGGATTCCCAGACTTTCGGACTGTCGAGTGAAGTGGTGGAAGGTATGGATTTTGACAAAGGGTATGTCTCTCCCTATATGATCACCGACACTGAAAAAATGAAAGCGGAAATGAGCAATCCGTACATTCTTATCACCGACAAAAAGATTTCTTCTTTGAGCGAAATTCTGCCGATACTGGAAGCGGTCAATGCTACCGGTAAAAAAGAAATCGTGCTTATCGCCGAGGATATCGAGGGCGAGGCTCTGACCACTCTTATTATCAACAAGCTCCGCGGCACGCTGAATGCGCTGGCAGTCAAAGCGCCGGGCTTCGGCGACAGGCGCAAGGAAATGTTGCAGGACATCGCGGTGGTGACCGGCGGACGGGTGATTTCCGAAGATACCGGGGTGAAGCTTGAGAACGCCACTTTGGAAATGTTGGGGACTGCCAAGAAGGTGATTGCCACCAAGGACAACACCACTATCGTCGACGGCGACGGCGTCAAAAAAGACATCGAGGCTCGCATCGAGCAGATTCGCAAGCAGATTGAGGCGAGCACTTCCAATTTCGATAAGGAAAAATTGCAGGAAAGATTGGCAAAGCTCTCCGGCGGAGTTGCCGTGCTGAAAGTGGGCGCCGCTACGGAATCGGAACTCACTTACAAAAAGCACAAAGTGGAAGACGCGCTGGCGGCTACCAAGGCTGCGGTGGAAGAAGGTATTGTGGCCGGAGGAGGAACCGCTTTGGTGAAAGCCGGAGTTGCAGTCGCGAAGAAATTTGCGGACGGTAAGGTAGATTTGAAGAACCAGGGATTTGAAGACGAGACGGCGGCGGGAGTGAAAATTTTGCTGCGCGCTTTGGAAGAGCCTCTGCGTCAGATCGTTCAGAACGCGGGCAAGGAAGAAGGCGCGGTCATTGCCAATTTCGTAAAAAGCGATAAAGCCAAAAACTCCGGATACAATGCCGTCACCAACAAGACCGAATCCGATATGGTCGCCGCCGGCATCATTGATCCGGTCAAGGTTACTCGCACCGCGCTGGAGAACGCCATCTCCGTTTCTGCGATGCTCCTGACAACCGAAGTCGCCGTTACGGATGCGCCGGAAAAGGAGAGGCATGACCATGGCAACGCCGGCATGGGCGGAGGCATGGGAATGGGGATGTAATCTTTTTAGACGAGAAAAACCGGGCTTGGCGTCAAGTCCGGTTTTTCCGGAATATGAAAAATATTTTTTCACGGAGTAGCATGCTTTAGCCTGTACGGTCGTCTTCACGGAGTAGCATGGCTTCAGCCTGCGCGGTTGTCCCAAGCCAAGAAAGCGGCGTATATATTTGTTTCTTGTGTAATACCAAATTAACTTAATCTATACCACAATCCGCTCATAAAGTATTTGGATTTTCCCCCTCTTCTGTCGGGAGAGGGTCGGGGTGAGGGGGAATAAATGTAAAATCACTGTGTAACTGATTAAGTTAATTCGATATAAGATAGCCGCCGCGCAGGTTAAAACCTGCTACTTCGCATGGCATTTTTCTTGCTTCCCGACCCCGTCTGCCGTATAATAAAAGTGTAATCGAGTTCAACTTGTCCTCGTAGTTCAACGGATAGAACGTAGGTTTCCGGAACCTATGATACGGGTTCGATTCCTGTCGAGGGCACACAAATGTTGCAGTCGGGGGCTTATTTCCTTGATTTTTGTAGCTGGACTTACCATGCCAACTTGACTCCTGTTACAATCAATATACAATATGAATACAATTAACAATTAAAAAAGAAAATCGCTATGGAAGAAGACACAAACAAAAGAGGAATTTCCGCCGGAATACCTGCCGGGGTTGCACTTCTGGTCGCTATTGTTTTTGGCGCCGGTGCTTACCTGTATGTTAACAGTCAAGCGGCGCAAGAGAAAGAAGCTCTTAATGCCCAGATTGTCACATTACAGAATGAAGTTTTAAATGCGAAAAAAGCGGCAGAGACGACGCCAGACTCTTCGGCAAACGCGACGGAGACAACCGATTCAATCGCAGCTTGGGCAACCTACACTGATACGGCTTACGGGTTTAGCTTCAAACATCCCAAAGGGCTGGTCATAACATCGAACGAAGTAAAAGACATAATCGATTCAATAGACATAAACAAAAGTGAGGATATTAATGCAGACGGGAGCCGCATGGCCGATGTCTCGGAGGCTTCTATCACCGTCAGAAATTCTTCATCCTTTCCCGGCGATACCGGTTCGCAGGTGACTATAGACAGTCCTTCGGGGAAACTTACTGCCAATTATATGGCAGATGAGGCTCCGATGGGATACACTTATTATGTTTATGAATTCCAAAAGGATGGGAAATTCTATATGTTCAGAATGAATAATTATGACAGTAACGATAGAACGATTCTGATGACTGCAGATCAATTTAAGCAGCTTATCGGTACAGTCACTTTTAACTAGATATAACGAAAAGAGAGAGTAAACGAAGCTCTCTTTTTCGCCTGTCCGAGCTCTAAGCAAGTGATAGCTTCTTCTTTACTGATGCATTTCCTTTCTAAAAAAGACGGTTGTGGTATAATAGGATAAGTAGCCGAAACCAATACTTTTTACAAATATTTTTTATTCGCACCGGTTTAATTTTTAAGCAAAAAATATGGATTTTACAATCATCCTGATAGCGGTTGTTGCCGTTATCGCCCTCTGGTTCATTATGATCTACAATGGACTCGTCAAATTGAAAGTTCGCACCGATGAAGCTTGGAGCGACATCGACGTGCAGCTCAAACGCCGCTACGATCTTATTCCCAATTTGATCAGCACCGTGAAAGGTTATGCCGCGCACGAGAGCGGGGTTTTTGAAAAAGTTACCGAAGCGCGTACCAAGGCGATGAACGCCGGTACTGCCGCCGAAAAAGGTCAAGCGGAAAACGCTTTGTCCGGTACGCTTAAGAGTTTGTTCGCAGTTGCGGAAAATTATCCCGAACTCAAGGCCAACACCAACTTTTTGGAATTGCAGCGGGAACTTTCCGACACGGAAAACAAAATCCAGGCCTCGCGCAGATTTTACAATGGCAACGTCCGCGACCTCAACACCAAGATTCAGGTTTTTCCCGACAGTATCGTGGCCGGGATGCTGAACATCGGCAAGAGAGAATTCTTCGAAATCGGAGAAGAAGAAAAGTCCGCTCCGAAAGTGGAGTTCTAGGAGTCATATGCAAAATACGGTTCCGATTCATACATTTGAACAGCAGACAACCCTGACACGATCCGGCGTATTTTGAATTATGGATTGTGTGGATTTCGGATCACGCCAGAAATGGCGTGAACCACGCAGGACAGAACGTTCTTGCGCAGCATTCCACACCATTTCCGGTGTGGTCCAAATGCAAAATGGATTGCGTATAACTTTTCCTGCGCACCGCCGGGATTGCTGCATCATCATCTCCTTGCAATAAACACCTAATGTATTTTAATTTTCAAATATGGCTACACTTTATACACAGGCGGACAGCAACACCCGCAAGACCTATTTTTTGATAGCTTTCTTTTTGATTTTTGTGATTGCGGTCGGGTGGGTTTTTTCGCAGGCGATGAATTCCAGCGCGCTGCTTTGGGTTGCGGTAATTTTTTCCACACTGATGAGCGTCGGCAGTTATTGGTACTCGGACAAGATCGTGCTGTCGATGAGCAAGGCGCACTTGGTGGAATTTGAAGATAACAAAGAACTCTACCGTTTGGTGGAAAATCTTTGCATCACCGCCGGACTTCCTTTGCCCAAAATCTATATCATCGATGATTCCGCGCCCAACGCTTTTGCTACCGGACGCGACCCCGAGCATGCAGTGGTGGCGGTTACTTCGGGTATTTTGGAAAAGCTTGACCGCAGCGAACTGGAAGGGGTAATCGCCCACGAGCTTTCCCACATTGGCAATCGTGACATTTTGCTTTCGACCGTCGTTGTGGTGCTGGTGGGGATTGTCGCGCTGCTTGCCGACTACTTTAAGAATTTTCTTTGGTGGGGCGGCGGACGTGATAATGACAACAACAATAGCAATAACGCCGTTATTATGATTGTGGCGATCCTGCTGTCAATCTTGGCGCCGCTTTTCGCGTCACTTATCCAGCTTGCCATCTCGCGCAAGCGGGAATTTCTTGCCGATGCCGACGGCGCGCTGCTGACGCGCTATCCCGAAGGGCTTGCCCGCGCGCTGGAAAAGATTTCAGCGGACCAAGAGCCTCTCGAGGTCGCCAACCGAGCCACGGCGCATCTTTATATCACCAGTCCTTTCAAGGGCAATAAAGTCAGCAAACTGTTTTCAACTCATCCGCCGGTTGAAGAAAGGGTTGCCGCACTGCGCGAGATGGATGTCAAATAATCCGCAAGCGGAAAATACATTTTTCACATATTGCAAGAACGACAGTTTATTCTGCCGTTTTTGTTTTTATATTTTATTAAGTGCCGTTTTCTTTTATCTTTTTATCTGCTAAAATATATGTAATACAAATCAACTTAATCCGTACCTCAATCCGCTCTAAAGTATTTGGATTTCCTTCCTCTCTCATCGGGAGAGGGTCGGGGTGAGGGGGGAATAAATGTAAGATCATTATGTAATGGATTAAGCTAATTCAGTATAATATCACTGCGATAAATTTTTAGCATCATTAAGATATTTAAAATGAAAATTTCCAAAAGAACGATTGCCGCCGCGCTTTTGTTTGTTGCCATCTTCGCCCTTCCGGGTTGTTCGATTATGAAATCGGAAAAACAAGCGAAAGAAAAAGTTTTAGACAAGAACGATACCGACGGCGACGGACTTTATAATTATGAGGAGGATGAATTCGGAACCGACATTTACAAGAAAGACACCGATGGCGACGGACTTTCCGATTATGATGAAGTAAGAAAATGGGAAACGGATCCGATCAAACCCGACACCGATGGCGACGGAGTCAGCGACGGGGAAGAAGTGCAGGACGGATATGACCCCAAGGACAAGGTAAAGCAGCTTGACACCGACCGCGACGGTTTGGGTAATGCGGACGAGAAAAAGCTTGGCACTGATCCTGAGCAATCCGATACCGACGGCGACGGACTTTCCGACAAGCAGGAAGTCGATGCCGGACGCAATCCGTTGGATCGTTATAAATAAGGGGCTTACACCGAATTAACTTAATCCGTACCACAATATTAAACGGAGTAGCATGGCTTTAGCCTGCGCCCGCTGCCCCACGCGAAAAGAACAAACATATTTCAAAAAATAGCGAGGACAATCCTTCTGATTCTGCAAGGACTGTTCTCATGCCAGGTTGTTCTTTAATATTTCTTCTTTATTTTGTCGGTCCTAAAAGCTCCTTCTCCTGCGATACAACCCACATTTTGTCATCCTCGCAAGGATCCCTTGACCGATGGATTACAAGCTAAACATTATTATATGCAAATAATATCATTCAAGGGATTCCTACTGGAA
>Ga0172378_10002211_pt1 | contig 18159 bp, 13 predicted proteins | sample GrowelOW332metaG_FD_119755 | JGI IMG/M metagenome (GOLD analysis project Ga0172378, IMG submission 119755) | Groundwater microbial communities from an aquifer near a municipal landfill in Southern Ontario, Canada - Pumphouse #3_1 metaG | ecosystem: Environmental > Aquatic > Deep subsurface >... | reverse complement strand
TCTTTCCGTTCTTGCTCATTCATGCCTTTGCCTGATTTAGCAGGTCCGGCAATACGGCGGTCAATAGCCTCATCAATCTCATCCATACCAACTTCATCTTTGCCAAAGCGAACAGCAAGGATGGCAGCTTCGTTAAGGATGTTTTCGATGTCAGCGCCTGAGAATCCAACGGTCCTCTTGGCGAGGGCGTGGAAATCAACGCTGGCTGATATCTTCTTATTACGCGCGTGAACTTTGAAGATGGCTTCTCGTCCAGCGGCATCAGGAAGAGAGACGGTGATAATACGGTCAAACCGGCCAGGACGTAATAGAGCTGGATCAAGAACATCGTCACGGTTTGTGGCGGCAATCACTAGAATTCCAGCATTATATTCAAATCCGTCCATTTCGACGAGTAACTGGTTAAGGGTTTGCTCACGTTCATCGTTTCCTCCGCCTAGTCCTGCTCCACGTTGACGGCCAACGGCATCAATTTCATCGATGAAGATGATGCAAGGTGCGCTTTGCTTGGCACGTTTGAAGAGGTCACGGACACGGCCTGCGCCAACACCGACGAACATTTCAACGAAATCAGAGCCTGAGATGGAGAAGAATGGAACTCCGGCCTCTCCAGCAACGGCTTTGGCAAGCAATGTTTTACCAGTGCCTGGGTTGCCGATAAGGAGAACGCCTTTTGGAAGACGAGCACCATATTTGCTGTATTTCTTAGGATTCTTAAGATACTCAACAAGCTCAACCATTTCAGCCTTTTCTTCGTCGCATCCAGCGACATCGGTGAATTTGATCTTGGAGGTGTCTTCTCGTCTTGCTGGAGACTTATTGAAGTCCATGGCCTGACGATTGCTTCCATTGACGGAGCCATTAAGACGGACAAAGAAGAAGATCGCGAGGATGGCGGTACCAGCAAGAAGAATGATGGTTGGTCCCCATTCAGCCCACCAAGAAGTCTGGAAGGCATCGCTTACGGTATAAGTTGCTACTTGCCCAGTGGTAAGGATTCCGGTGCGGAAATTAGTTTCATTAATCCTATCCTGGAAAATTTGGGACCAAGTTAAGCCACCATCATAAACATGATCGGCGGTTGAGGTGCCAACGGTGCTGATATCGTGATATACGGCTTTGATGGTACTGGTTGTGGTATCGGCGTAGGTATAGCCAGCGAATTTAGTTTTAGTCCAATCATCATTTTCAATGACGACGGAATAATTAAAATCGGTGCCTAGTTTGACATCTCTTGCCACACCAGAAACGGTTGTTGCGCGGTAGTTTTGAGAAGCGGAAACGCTCTTCAAATACACTGTGGAACGATTCTTTCTGCCTGAGGCAGTTTCGGTCCAGCTTGTTTCATCCGCGCTATCGACACGCAGCATATGACGAAGTTCGCTCTTGCTCCAAGTCTCTGGAGAAGAAAGGACTGAACGCAAAACGAAAATGATAATCATCACTACCGTAGCGACGATTAGAAGGTATGGCAGAATGTAGCTCCATACGCTCCTGCGGTTCTGATTATTGTTGTTGTTATCTTCCATGAAGGGACCCTCCGGTTATTTTTTCGCTAACCCTTTATATAAAGGGGTAAGTTTCGACTTTTGTTGGACAATACGCACGATACACCCGAAAATTGCCCCGCACAACACGAATGCTACTTTTCTTCTTCTTTCACATGAATTTTCAAGATGGATGTGTGGTACTCGGTAAACGACTTCCGATACCGAGGAACATAAACGATTTTGCCATCTTTATTCAAGAAAACCGGCCAAACGTGTCTTAAACGAAGAGGCATATTGGCATCTAGGTACATTCTCCGTAGCGGAACCATATACCCACCATAAATGTATAAATCACCTGGGATAGCGGTTCTAATAGTTAACGGATAATCGCTTTCCTTGATGTTTCTATCTTCCGCGCCCATCGAAAAGTCGAGATCGAAATTCGGAGTGGATAGCTTTCCTGGCTTCTCTAACATAAAGGTATAAGGAAGCTCCTCAGGGTTATTCTCTAGTGAGATGATGTCGTACTCCTTGACCAAATAGTAATTATCCTTAAGCTTCATGGTAATGTTTGGCTCAGGATCAAGACACATTTTCCTTATTTCGGAAAGCTTCTTGGCGCTTAAGACAATGTGGTTAGGGGCCTTCCGCACAAAGTGGATGAGGGCGGAGGCGAATTCATCTTCGTCAAGGGCTATGATATCGCGGATAGAAAGTTCCTCACTTTCTTGAATATCTTGGGAAATCCCTTTTATAAAGTTTATTTTTTGATCATTAACCGCCATCATTTCTCTCATCATCTGGTCACGTTCAATCTCATTTAAATGAGAGACTTCGTTTCTAATTTTGCTCCTTGTATGCTCATCCTCGTAATATGACATATGAGCAGAGAAAGGTACGCCGTGCTCGTGGTCGTATTCAATAAGGTCCTCTTTGGTAAAATCCAGAAGCGGGCGCATAACAATCATATCGTCATAACTAGAAATCTTGGTTATGCCAAATCTATCAAGCTGCTTCCCTAATTTCTTCTGAGTTAGGAAGCCTTCTAATAAATCATCTTGGGAATGGGCGACCAATAAAGCCGTTGCGTTATACTGCTCATATATCTTTTTGAAGAAAGCGTACCTTGTAGTCCTCGCCCAAGCGGAAAAGTCTTCTGTTCGTCCTTCTTGAGAGACTGTATTGGCGTCTAGAATCTCAAGAGTGAGGCCTTTCTCCTCGGCGTACTCAATCATCTTCTTTTGCTCGTCTTCCATAGAGTCTTCGGTGTGGTAATTGACAAAACACACAATTGGTTTGACGCCATGAGAAATCGTCATGTCTAGAAGGGCCATGCTATCTGGCCCAAAGGTGCAAGCCACTAGATACGTTCCAGTAGGATCGAGGTCATTAATTTCTTCTTTCATAGGTTACCTCCACTTATTTCATCACTTATGATGGTATACATTTTTGCGGCTTCTTCTTTTCTCGCAAACTCTCTGACGTCCATTACTTTAGCGGTTATTTTATGCTTTCCTATAGAGAGCACAAAGGTGTCTCCCACCACTATTTCGCTCATCGGCTTAGCGACTTTGCCATTAATGAGGACGTCTCCATCATCGCAAAGTTCTTTGGCAGTCTCCCGCCTTTTGATGAGCCTTGTTACTTTTAGAAATTTGTCAATCCTCATAACTAAGGGTAATTCTACCACACTAGTTGGCCGCATGCTTTAGGCATAAACCATGAATTAATCGCAGTATTTTTTCTAATCTATCAACCCATCCTTCGCTCTTCATGACCCTAATTCTTAATTTCTTCTCCAAAAAGCTGACGTTTACCTCATTCAAAAACGGCATTAACGCGTTGAAAAGCTCGACGCCGATACCGTTTGTTCTTGAAAAGGAATCTTTCATCAAGATATCAATGACGTCTTTCTCTTCTTCCATGTTTTCGAATTCGTCATTGGAGGCAAGAAGATCAATTCGCTTTTTCTGGATAAGGAGCACCACTTCTTTTGGAAGGGCGCCATAAACATCTTTCATGTGTTTGGATAACGAAAGCAGTTCTTTCTCATCGTGGGCGTTTTCTAGTTCCTGATAAAGGGCGATTTTGTCGCTATTGATGGCGTAGTCTTTAGGAATATAGGCATTGATATTAAACATCTTGTTAGCCTTAGGGGCAGGCACTTCAACACCGGTTTTCTTTGCAACAATGGCCTCATTTAACATCTTTAGGTATAGATCAAGACCAACAGAGTCAATGAAACCAGCTTGCTCGGGGCCAAGAATATCTCCAGCCCCTCTAATCATGAGGTCGCGCTGAGCAATCTTGTATCCGCTACCGAGCTCAGTGAATTCTTGGATGGCCTGAAGTCTTTTTTGGGCGTCTTCATTCATGCTCTTGTTTGGCTTATAGCAAAGGTAAGCGTAAGCAATTCTATCGCCCCTACCTACACGGCCTTTAATTTGGTAAAGCTGCGAAAGCCCAAAATGGTCTGCGTCTTCTACGATCAGCATGTTGGCGTTAGGGACATCTATGCCGTTTTCGATGATGGAGGTGGCAACCAAAACATTTATTTCGTTGTCATAGAATTTTTCCATGACATCCTCGATATCATTCTTTTCCATCTTCCCATGGACAACCCCAATTTTGGCGGTTGGCACACCTCGAGATAATTGATCGGCTTTGGCGTAGATTGAGTCTACTTTATTGTGGACATAAAAAACTTGCCCGTTCCTTGATAGCTCACGGCTGATTAGCTCATTGATGGTGGCTTCTTTATACGGGGTCACATAGGTTTGAATTGGCATCCTGCTATCAGGTGCGGTATTGATTTCGCTAAGTGGCCTGATACCAACCAAAGACATTTGGAGGGTCCTAGGAATTGGAGTGGCCGATAAAGAAAGCACATCGACAGAGTTCTTTAGTTCCTTGATTTTCTCTTTTTGCTCAACACCAAAACGTTGCTCCTCATCAACTACTAAAAGCCCTAGATCATGGAAGGTGATATCTTTGCTTAATAGCCTATGAGTTCCAATGACAAGATCTGCCTTGCCTTCCTTGACGGCGAGCATATAAGAACGCTGAATGCTTTCGGGGATTAGACGCGAAAAGATTGCAATTCTCACTCCAAATGATGCAAATCGCTCTAAAGCGACTTCATAATGTTGTCTAGCAAGCAAGGTTGTTGGGCAAAGAATGGCGGCCTGTTTTCCAGCCAGAATCGCTTTGAAACAAGCCCTAAAAGCAACTTCGGTTTTCCCAAAGCCAACATCTCCGCAAAGAAGCCTGTCCATAACCTCTGGCTTCTCCATATCGCTCTTAATATCGTTGACCGCTTTTTGCTGGTCTTCGGTCAAAGGATAAGGGAACTCATTTTCGAATTTGTCTTGGAGCTCGTCGTCTGGAGGAAAAGAATAGCCCCTGATTTTGGCTCTCGTCCCGTATAAGGCAATTAGACGCGAGGCAAGTTCATTGACGCGTTCCTTGATTCTGGCCTTTCTCTTTTCCCATTCGCCTCCTGAAAGATGTGATAGTTTTGGGGCTGCCCCTTCCCGACCGCTATATTTCCTGACAAGCCTAAACTGTTCAAGAGGGACATAAAGAGTTTCATTGCCAGCATAAGCGATATGAAGATAGTCGCGGTTAACGTGTTCGACTTCCAGAGTCTTTATTTCTAGGAACTGGCCAATTCCATTATATTCATGAACTACATAGTCACCGGGTTTAAGCTCTTCGTAAGATTTCAAAATCGTGGCATCCTTGAAACGGGAAGTAAAACGCGACGCAGCAATTCTGTGTCCAAATAGCTCAGAAGAAGAAATGTAAGTAATCTTGGCTGAGGAGAATTCAAACCCTTGCGATAGAGGCGCCGTGCTTAAGCCGACTTGACTAGTTGGAAGTTCAAATCCATTCACTTCTTCAAATGGTATCTTCTCTTCTTTGAGCATCCCTTTAGCGGTCTCGTTTTGATGAGGCTCATTAAGGCAAATAACTACCTTGTCGGATGTTGACAAATAGCTTCTAATTGTTTGGATAATCGAAGATATTCCTGATCCATTTTGGACGATTGGGCGAACAATAAATGTAAAATCATCGGGGTTTTGCAGGAATTTCGTCCCATAAGACACAATTGACTTCTTGGGGAGGGCCTCATCGATTTCCATGTAATAAGAAAGATGAGTTGTGGCCCTGAAGTCATTTGAGAGTTCGCTTAGATACTCTTGGGATTCCTTATAAAGAAGATCGCTTCCTTCAACGAACTGATCTTTGGAAGCGATGAAGATCTCGCTTGGAGAAAAATAGGAGGAGACGGAATGAGGGTGGTCTATAGCAAACCCATAATATTTATAGAGGCCTGGCTTATGATTACGGTCAATATAATCACTTAAGGCGTTAAGGACGTTTTGCTCTAGAAGGTCTTTCTTGTCACTAGGAAGATTCTTTTCGTCTTCTTCCATTCGTTTCTTGATTCTAGAAGCGAAAGACGATGTTTCTTCATCTGTCAGATATATATCATTAGCTGGTAAAATCTTAACTGCCTTAAGCTCGTTTTGACTCTCTTGGGTCCCGATATCAAAGTTCCTGATGCTTTCGACTTCATCATCAAATAGTTCAAGACGGAAAGGAGTTAATGAAGAGACGGAAAATATATCGAGGATATCGCCCCTAGAGGCAAACTCCAAAGACTGATCGATTTTATTGACCCTTTTATATCCTAAAGAGACAAGTTTTTCTTTGGTGGCTTCAAGATCGATCTTGTCGCCGACTTTAATGTCTATGATGGCATCCGAAAAATCTTTTGGGTCAGGTAAATAACGAAGTAAGGCCGCTGGGTGGGTAACAAGTATCTTGGCACCTCTATTTAGAAGTTGCCCTAACGCATATATCCTTTGAGACAAGAGTTCTTCGGATGATGATATCGCTTCTGCCCTCAAAAGTTCATCAGCAGGAAAGAAGACAACTTGGTCTTCGGTAAGGAAATTAAGCAGGAATTCGTATATCTTTTGGGCACCATAGAGGTTATTTGCCACAATCACATAGTTGTCAGGATGCTCTTTGTATTTGGCGGCATAAAGTAAAGCGGTCCCTATGGTATCGTCAATGACAAAAGACCTCCGTTTCGTTGAGTCGGGGGGTGTTGGCAAGTAGTTTTTTAAGGTATCAAGGAGGTTAATTGCCCATCACTTTTCCTTTTTTGGAGCGGCATTATAGATGCTCATCGCATACGCGAATGAGTGAGTAAGGATATCTCGTAACGCTTTCGAAGCCCTATCGGTGGCGTCTTCTATTAAAGCAAGAGAATCGCCAGTGGGTTTACCAAGAACATAATCAATTGGATTATTGAATGGCGGTTCCCCGATTCCAATGCGAATCCGCTTAATCTTATCGTTTCCGTATTGCTCGATGATGTTTTGAATGCCTTTATGTCCACCGCTGGTGCCATCGCCTTTGATTCTGATCGTCCCCTCAGGAAGAGCCATGTCATCATAAATAACAACTACGTCTTCTTCTGGGATTTTAAAATAATCGGCTAAGGGTCTAACAGAAGTGCCAGACAAATTCATGAATGTTTGGGGCTTTAAGATAATAATTGGCTCATCGAAGTTGGAATTCTTGACCACACCGTACTCGCCCTTAAAGGCCTCACGGTCAAAACTTCCGCCCACCATGTCGGCGAACTTGTCTATCGTCTTAAATCCCATGTTATGTCGAGAGCCGACGTACTCTTGGCCAGGATTCCCTAAGCCAACGAATAGTTTCATTTTGTTTCTTGTTCTGGTTTTGGAGCCACTTCAAGGCTTCTTATAACCGAGATGACTTTCTCAACCTTCGGGGCATCATAGCAAACGATTGGGTGATCTTTGATCCCTGCTAAAGCCTTCTGGTCTTCGGTCGCATCAGGATCATTGACGATCATCTTGATGGAGTTTTGAATCATGAATTTATAGATTGGTTTTAACTTATTGATATCGAAATTGCCGCGTAATTGGTAATAACGGACGTGATAAAGATCAAGCAGGTTCTGCTCGATTAAGACGTGACGTCCTTCTTCGGTTGGGAAAGTCATGCCACAAGAGAAGATAATGACATCCTTTTTCTTCAAATCTTTGTCCCAATGCTGAAGGAACTTATCAAGACCCTTAATGGTTCCGCCTTGGATCCAGCCACCATAGACCACGATTGAGTAATCCTTGATGTTTCTCCATTTGAAACTCTTGAGGGGGAAGACATCGCCATTCACGGCTGAGGCGATATCTTTTGCATACTTTTCTGTGGACCCAGTAAGCGAGGTATAAAGTACTAATGTTTTCATAGCTACAATTATCAAGCAAAATATTTCTAATATCCACGTTTAAAAGAGCCGGTGTGGCTTTATTTTTGTTTTCGCTCAATCTAGGCTTCTCTAGATTGTCTCTCTTGGAGAATAATTTTGACCGCTTCTCATGATCGACCAAATCGTCCTGAGCATCTTCCTGGCCGTATGCGTCAAGGCGCATATCCAATGCTTCCCTTCGGCTTTCTTCTTGGCGTAGAAACTAGCGAATTCGGGGCAGTGAATCCTTGCTTTCTCCGCTGCCTGGAATAAGGCGTATCTGAGCAATGGCGAGCCGCGTTTGCCGAGCTTGCCGTGCCTCTCCACCGTCCCAGACTGATAGACCTTCACGTCAAGCCCGGCGAATCTTACGAGCTTATCGGGGCTTGGGAAGCGGGAGGCATCCCCAATCTCCCCGATTATCATCCCGGCAAGGCGGTAGCCGATTCCCGGTATCGTCAGCAGCTGCGGGCATTCCGCGTCTATCAGCGGCTTCAATAAGGCGTCGAGTTCATCGTTCCTCCGGCTTATGGCCTCGAATTCCTCGACGAGCTGCCTGATCACGGCATTGGATTCATCGCGGTTTATCCCGATGGACGCCTTAGCCATTTCCCTGAGCGCGTTGAAGCGCATGAGGGAAAACGACCCCCTCGACATCTTCCGGAGCTTCTCCGCCGTCTCGGACCTCGCCGAGGCGAACATCGCGGCCGAGGGGAAGTTGGAGATCAGCCAAAGGGCCGTTTTGGAATCGAACACGTTTCTCCCAGCTGCCTTCTTATCCCCGTTCTCGTCCCGGGCAAGGAAGCCAACAAGCTCAGGGAAAGACTCATCGAGATAGCGATGGAGATGGTTGATGGTCCTGGCTCGGTCCTGATAGAGGAAGTACTTTGCCCTTTCTAGGATCCTTATCCTCTCGATGCTGTATGATGGGGATGCGGACGGAGCTATGGCGTGCCTGAGCGCGTAAATGGCGATCAGCTTGGCGTCCAGCCTGTCCGTCTTGGCCCTTCCAACGTCATCTGAGTCCTTGAATCTCGCGATGCTGGCAGGGTTTTTTATCTGCGGGGCGTATCCTTTGGATTGCAGGAAGCGGAAGAGGTTCTGATGGTAATGGCCGGTTGCCTCCATCATGATGTGGACCGATTTCTTCTCCCCGAGCGTCAAAAGAACCGCCTCGATCCCTTCGAATCCGGACCGGGAGTTGGCGAAGTCGAAGCTGTCCTTCGCGACCTCCCCCAGCCCGGAGATGATGCAGCAGGTATGCTTGTACTTGCTGATGTCGACTCCGACGAAATAATCAGGCATAAAAAGCCCTCCTTTTTGGATATCGCAGGCATAAGCGCGATGCTTCCCCCGACGCAATATCTCAAATAAGAGGACGATGCCTCATGCTACAAATAGCGTTCTTTGGGGAAGTCGCGTCCTTAGCATGTGAATCAGACAGTCTGAGCTGTAATGGTAGTTCAAAGGTCCTGCGACGTTCCTTTTATATTATCGCCCAAAGAAATTTTTTCACCCAGCTGGGTGAAGGAACTGCCTCAGGCACATATATTGTTAATGAGATGGGGTAAGTGTAGCACAAAGGAAACGAATACTCATTTTTATAGTAATTAATAGTGATGGAACATAATTCACAAATCCTATACGATTCCACTTTCGAGAAGTTCGTTTCCTATTACGAGAGCTTCTTATCCGATGTGCTAGACCCCTATAGAAGAGAGAAGAAAGGACATTTTGAAGACGAATCTCTCTTACCTCACCTTGAAGCCGCTTTCCAAAAGGCCGTATCCCTCAATAATCCGCTTCATTTATTAAAAGCGACCGAAGTAAATGATTACAAATACCTTCAGAGCATAGAAGAAGTATCTAAGTATCTATTAGGCCATACGAGCCGTCAGATCGATGCCTATTTCCTTAGTGAAAAAGAAGAGGCTTTTGTGCCTGATCTCACTGCACTTAGTACTGAAGTTTCATTCAATCTTAGGGAGTTTGCTAAACAGACACTGCCACCAACCATTATAAAAAAGGCGCCTAGGCGGCCTTTTTACAGCCAATTGTAAAACTTTAGCACTCTATACTTGACAGTGCTAAATTATAGGTTATTATATGGTTAGCACTTGAAGAACGAGAGTGCTAATACCTGGAGGTAAAAATTATGAATGAACTTTCGATCAAAGACGGATTCCTTACGAATTCCTTCTTCAATGACTGGCTTATGCCAGACACCACTAAGAGCTTAGCGATGAGGACTGATATCAAGGAAGATGAGAAGAACTACACTCTTGATATCGAACTCCCTGGAATTGAAAAGAAAGACATCGATCTCTCGCTCAATGATGGCTATCTCACCGTAAAGGCGAGCGTTGATAACACAGAAGACAAGAAAGCCAACAAGAAATATCTTCATAAGGAGCGTTTCTATGGCGTCGCTTCAAGAAGCTACTATGTTGGCGATGTCGATATGAAGAGCGTGAACGCCACATTCAATAATGGTGTCCTTACTATCAGCTTCCCGAAAGAGGCTGAGAAGGAAAAAGAAGTCGAGCATCGTATCGAAATCAAATAATAACTGACTCGATGCTCCAAGAGGGCTCCTAGAAATAGGGGCTCTTTTGTGTCTTTACACACTCTTTTCTCGATTCTTTTGTGTGTCTTTCGCCAAAAATGGTTCCTCGTTGCTATAATACTTTTAGAAAGAAGGGTTTTCCATTGTGAAATGTCTTGAGCTCAAGAAAAATCTATTCTACGTTGGTGTTATTGACCACGCCTTAAAAGTGTTCGATGTGGCAGTCTTAACAGCCTATGGGACTTCTTATAATAGCTATGTCCTAAAAACAAGCGAAGGTGCGGTGGTTTTTGAAGGCAACAAAGCCAAGTTCGAAGATGAATACATCGAGCATATTAAGGCCATTACTCCAATAGAGAAAATCAAATACCTCGTTGTTACCCATACCGAGCCAGATCATTCAGGGGCCATAGAGTCGCTTCTAAAACTGAACCAGGAGATTACTGTTGTCGCTTCCTATGGCGCCCTTTTGAATCTAGAAAAGATTACTCGCATGACTTTTAAGAAGATTCAAATGGTACCGGATGGCAAACTGAAGGTTGGAGAATATACCTTCCGCTTCGTATCAGGGCTTCTCTTACACTGGCCGGATGTCATGTTCACCTATATCGAGGAGCTAAAGACCTTGATTAGCTGCGACGCTTTTGGGGCTCACTTCGCCTCTGACTCCATACTTCTAAGCAAAGAGATTGATAAAAAAGGCTATTACGATGCCTTCTCTTATTATTACGCGCACATCATGGAACCATTCCCAGCCTATGTTTTAGCGGCTTGCGAAAGGGTGAAGAAGCTTGATATAGATATGATTTGCCCAGGGCATGGACCAGTGGTGGACTCCTCCATCAAAGAGCAAATAGCCCTTTATGAGTCGCTTGCCAAAGCGGATCTTCCAGTGAATGACATAAATCATGTCACCATTGTTTACGCTTCCGCCTATGGCTATACGAAAGGCATGGCCACTTACCTTGCTGATAGATTTCTAAAAGATGGCAAGAAAGTATCGCTTTATGAAATTGATGCCATTAATTATGGGAAAGAGAAAGCCCATATAATTAGGGATATTCAAACATCAGGGATGGTGCTTTTAGGCTCTCCAACCTTAGTTGGCGATGCCATTTGCCTCTTCTATGATATCCTCTCTTCCATTTATTGGACGGTGGGTCAAGGGAAGAAAGCCAGCGCCTTTGGAGACTACGGCTGGAGCGGAGAAGCCGTGAAGAATCTTTCTGAGAGATTATCCCAGCTTCACTTCACCGTGATTCCAGGCTTTAGATACAACTTCAAGCTAGATGAAGAAGGCAATAAAGAACTAGCAGCTTATTACGAAACATTAAAATAGCCATTGAGGAGGTGCCTTATGATAAAAGAAACAGTCGAGAAGCAGCGCGCTTACTTCAACTCAGGAGCCACGAGATCATTAGATGCTCGGCTCGAATCCCTGAAACGCATCAGGGAACTTCTTCTAGCATATAGAGGCCGGTTCAACGAAGCCTTCAAAAAGGACTACAACAAATGCGAATTCGATGTTTTGTGCACCGAATTCTATTTGGTGCTCGAAGAATGCGAGTACCACATCAAACACCTTAAGAAAGAGGCCAAGACAAAGAAAGTTAAGACTTCGTTATTCAACTTCCCATCAAAAGGCTACATCATCCAAGAACCATACGGTGTTACTCTTATCATGGCTCCATGGAACTACCCGCTTCAGCTTGCCCTTGAACCATTAATGGGCTCCATTGCCGCTGGAAATACCGTCGTCTTGAAGCCAGCCTCATATGCCGCCAATGTGAGCCAAGTCATTTACGATATGTTTGTCGAATTTGGGAACCCTGGTTTAATTTCCGTGGTGCTTGGTGGGCGCCAAGAGAACCAAGATCTTCTTGATCAGCGTTTTGATTACATCTTCTTTACGGGAGGAGCTACAGTTGGTCGTCTCGTCTTAGAGAAAGCAGCCGTCAATCTAACACCGGTTTCTCTTGAACTTGGTGGAAAATCCCCGTGTATCGTGGATGAAGACGCGGATATTGATATAGCCGCTAAGCGTATCGTGTGGGGCAAATTCCTTAATGCGGGCCAGACCTGCGTTGCTCCAGATTATATCTGCGTCCACTCTTCAGTTCATGAGGCTTTTGTTAAAGCGGTGCTTAAATACATCAAGGAGTTCTTTTATCCTAATGGTGCCATTTCCACTGATTTCCCTCACCTAATCAATGATAAGCACGCCCTTAAAGTATCAGGCTTCCTTGATCCATCCAAAACTTTATGCGGAGGAACAATCGAGGGGCATCTTCTTGAGCCAACGGTTCTAGATAATGTCACTTGGGACGATGCTTGTATGAAAGAAGAGATCTTTGGCCCGATTATGCCAATACTTATCTTCGATGATATCGATGAGTTACTAAAGACCATCAACGCCAAAGAAAAGCCACTAGCCTTCTATTACTTCACGAAAGATAAGGAAAAGGCCAAACGCGTCTTTGAGGTCTCTCCTTTTGGAGGCGGATGCTGGAATGAGACCATCATGCACCTTACCAATGACGATCTACCATTTGGCGGGGTTGGTAGAAGTGGAATGGGGGCTTACCATGGCGCTGCGTCATTTAAGACTTTCTCCCACGCCAAGAGCTTACTTGTTAAGGGTAAAGCGGAGATTAACGTAAAATATCCGCCTTACACCAAAAAGGCTTTGAACTTCGTTAAGAAATTAGCCCACATCAAAGACTAAGAATAGGAATGATTTCCTTTTGGCGCCCAGCTACAACAACTGGGTGCCTCTTCTCTATATAGACATTGGTTTCGCTTCTCATTCCAAAATCAGGGGAATAGATTCCTGGCTCAAGCGAGAAAGTAACCCCATCAACGATTTCCCTAAAGTCATGGGACTCATAGTTATCCATGTTGACTCCAGGCCCATGGGGAGAGACATCAACCGCGATATTATGACCCACCCTGTGGATGAAGTATTCACCATAACCTTTGCTCGCGATATAGGCTCTAGAAACATCATCGACTTCGTATCCTTCAACTTTGCGTTTTGGGAGATTATCTTCTAAGAAAGCAACGCATTTGTCGATGTCCTCTTTTAGAATTGAGAAGCGTTTTGCGTAGATTTCAGGAATTTCAGTTCCTACATACCCCATCCACGTGATGTCGGCGTAGACTCCTTCTTTATCCTCCATCTTGGCCCACATGTCAATTAGGACAAGGTCGCCTTTCCTAATTGCGTCATGTGTCTTTTCATCAGGTCCATAATGGGGATTTGAAGCGTTCTTTCCTATGGCGACGATTGGAGGGTCATCATATACCATCCCTTCCTCATGGAAACGCCTAGCGATGAACTGCTGAATCGTATATTCATCACTTTCCCCATCTTTCTCAATAAGGCGTTTGATCTCTTTAAAAGCCTCATCTTTTATAGCCAATGCCTTCTTATCCGCTTCAAGCTGAAGGGCGTGGGCTCTAGGGCTATAAACGGCCGTCATGGCTTGTAATAGATCAGCGCTTGAAGAAACACTTATCCCCAGGCTTTTAACAAAATCAACTGAGCCATAATCAGCTAAAGAAATGCGGGGCAATAGGCCTTTATCCGAGATATCCATAAAGACGTTTTTGTAATTTGCGAAACTCGCTTTCTCAATCTCCAGCATTTCTTTCCAGGTTTTATAGACTCTTAGATCGAACTTGGATTTTGTGGCCTCATCATTAAGGAAAACAGTATCGATGCTATGGCAGATTAAATATGGCTTCTCGGTAGAAGGTATGACTAAGAAAATCTTTCTTGTAAGCATCTTGTTTCCAAGTATAGATACCAAAGCCTGATTGTGGTTTTCGTAATCGACGATAATCCAAGCGTCTTCCTTCGCTTCTTTTATCTTTTTTTGTATTGATTTTAAGTCGAGCATGTTTTTATTCCTCGCTCTTATTCTACCAACTTGGACGAAGAACAATTAAAATAAAGCCGTGGAACTTATTCCATATTCTTTACACCCAAATCCATTTTTCGCAAGGGAGGCTTCTTTTTCTTTGAACGGAAATTGGGCGTTTGCCATTACCAAAAGTCACTCAAAACCAGCCGTTTATGGGGAGAAAATACAAGTTCCTTTCGCTCCAGAGACTCCTCTTAGTGGGATTTTCCGAATGGTAGATAAAGATGACTTCCTCCATTACAAGAAAGAGCTTATTCTTCCGGAAGACTTTTATTCATCTTGCCTCGTTCTTCATTTTGAGGCCATCGATCAAGTGGCGGACGTCTACCTCAATGGTAAACCAATTGCCCATCATGAAGGGGGATATTGGCCATTCTCCGTCTATCTAGACCACATATCCAAAGGCGATTATCTTGAGGTGACGGCCAATGATGACACCGACTCCATAGTCTTCCCAGTTGGCAAGCAATCGAGTCACCCAACAGGTATCTGGTACCGCCCAACAAGCGGGATTTGGGGCGATGTTTGGATTGAGAAAGTCCCAACGAGAGCCAGATTCACCTTCCTTAAGATTTCCCCTGATTATGATACTAAAAAGGTTAATTTCACCGTTAGATCCTCTTCCTATTTGCCTAGCATCGTGAAAGTCTACCATTCAGGAAAATTGGTTGGTGAGACAAACGTCTTGAATGATGGCCAAGGAACAATTGATTTATCTAACGCCTTCCATGCCTGGAGTCCATCTAAGCCAGCCTTATACGAAGTGAAGATAGAGAATAAGGAAGATAAAGTCAGGTCCTATTTCGGATTTAGGAAAGTCTCTATTTTGGATAAAGATGATATGAAGTTCGTTGCCCTTAATGATGAGCCTATCTTTCTTCATGCCTTATTGGACCAGGGGTATTATTCTCAAGCTAGCGGCTTAACGCCAAGGAGCGAAGAAGATACCGTAAATGATCTCACTTTTGTAAAAGAGGCGGGATTCAATACATTAAGGAAGCATATTAAGATTGAATCCAGGCACTGGTATTACCTTTGCGATAAGATGGGGATCATCGTTATTCAAGACATCGTTTCTGGTGGCGATCATTATGAATTCATGAAGCAGGGGGCCCTTCCTACCATTGGAGTCAATTTAGCTAGTGGCAAGACCAATGAGAATATCGCTAGAAGTAATCCCCTGTCCAAGGCAATGTTCGAAAAGGATCTTTTGGCCACGTTAGACCTTTTATCTACAGTCACCTCCATTGTGGCCTATACCCTTTTTAATGAAGGCTGGGGGCAGTTTGATTCTATAAGGCTCACCCAATTATTACGTGACAACGATGGCGGGCATCATCTAATCGATAGCGATTCTGGGTGGTTTGATGTTGGCACTGGCGATTTCTCAAGCAAACACATCTATTTCAGGCGCCCTAGGATTTATAATGACCATAAGAGAATCCTTTCTCTTAGCGAATTCGGTGGGTATTCTCTTCCCATTCCAAACCATATCTATGCTACAAAATCCTTTGGATACCGGAAAATAAAAAGCAGGAGAAAGCTTTTCGAGGCTCTTCAAAAGACTTACATAAAATGGCTTATTCCGTTAATCCGAAACAGGGGTTTAGGGGTTTCCGTCTACACTCAGCTTAGCGATGTCGAAGGCGAGACCAATGGGCTTCTCACTTATGATAGGCTCATCATCAAAGTCCCCGTTCAGTATTTACTCCCAATAAGCAAAGCGATTTATGAGGCTTTTGAAGAAAGATTCAAGACGAAATAGAGGCTTTGGGGTATACTCCTTTCGTGAACAATAAAATTAAAATAGGTTTCTTTGATATTGATTGGACCCTTTATGACCATAAGCTCAAAGGCTGGTCTAGGAGCGCGATCTCTTCTCTTCAGTCTCTATCTGATAGAGGCTTCAAGGTTATCATTTGTAGCGCTAGGCCATATCACTCGATGAAAGCTTTTGGCGTATTTGACCAAGGCGTGAAGTGGGATGGGTTCATATCATCCGCCGGCGCCGTTTCCTTCGCAGATGGGAAATATCTCCGCAAAGTCCTTATAAATCAAAAGGAAATTAAGCCATTCCTTGACTTCACAAAGAAGAAACACGCCACCTGCGAACTAGTTGAGGTAGAGGATAGAAAACTTGCTTTCCCCTTAACTGAAGAGGCCAAAAATTTCTATTCAGTCTATACCGAGGTCGTTCCATCCATCGTCCCATACGAAGGAGAAGAGGTGGTGGGATTCAATCTATTTGTCGGAAAAGAGCTCGATGAAAAATACGTTAAAGCGTTCCCGCATCTTTTATTCTCCAGATATTTTGATTATGCGGTTGATGTCTATTCTCACCCTCACTTAAAAGGAGATGGAGTGGAGTCAGTTTTAGCGCATTATGGCTTTAGCAAAGAGGAAGCCATCGGCTTTGGGGACGACTATCAAGACATCTCTATGGCGGAACACCTAGGAAATTTTGTTTGCATGGGCCAAGGTGTTGATGATTTAAAGAACGTTGCTTCTTTTGTTTCAAGTCCCGTTGGAGAAGATGGGGTTTATAACGGCCTAAAACATTTTGACTTAGTTTAGTCGACTTTTTGGCCTCATTTTTGAAGTCGCTCTTTCTTTCGCTAGGCACTTGTGTAATATATCCATTGAACATATGGAAAAACCTAATCAAAAAGAGACTCCGTTTCTAAGCGCTTTAGAGAAATACGTTTCAGAAGACATTTCACCATTCGATGTGCCTGGGCATCATATGGGTAACATCGATAATGCCGCCACCCGTTTCTTCGGGCACGAGCTTTATAGATCTGATGTCAATGCCCCAATTGGTCTAGACAATCTCGCTAAGCCAAGCGGAGTGATTCTTGAGTCAGAGAAGCTTCTTGCTGAAGCCTGTGGGGCCGATGAGGGCTTTTTCCTCATCAATGGAACATCAAGTGGAATTCTGGCGATGATCATGACCACCGTTAAGGCCGGAGAGAAGATCATTCTTCCCCGTAACGTTCATAAATCCATCATAAACGCTTTAATTCTATCTGGTGCCATCCCAGTTTACGTAATGCCTAACATCGATAACGATCTTGAGATTGCAAACCAGCCATCGATCGAAGACTGGAAGAAAGCCATCATTCGTTATCCTAGCGCCAAAGCGGTTTTCGTAATCAACCCTACGTATTTTGGATCGGTTGGGCCATTAAAAGACATTGTCGAACTCGCCCATGCCCATCATATGGCGGTGCTATGCGATGAGGCCCATGGCGCCCATTACTACTTCAAATGCAAGGATTGCCCATTATCCGCCATGGCAGCAGGGGCTGATATGTCAGCTGCCTCATTTCATAAAACCGTTGGGTCTTTGACGCAGAGTTCCGTTCTTTTGATGCACACCAGATCTTTCTCAAGAGAAGATGTCCAAAAGACATTAAACATTCTTAATACCACTTCGCCCTCCTCCATCCTTATGGCCTCAATCGATGCGGCTAGAAGCTATATGGCCTCAAAAGAAGGCTCCAAAGCGATGGACGAGACTTATGATCTAGCCGCCTATGCAAGAAAAGAAATCCATAAGATTCCAGGCTTTATCGATGAAGGCCGGGAGCATTTCTTAGCCCATGGGTCTTACGATTATGATGAAAGCAAACTCGTTATTGGTCTGGACCGTCTTGATATCAATGGCTTCCAGCTTTATCACCTTCTTAAGGACAAATATGAGATTCAGCTAGAACTTGCGGAGACTTATGCCGTATTAGGGATTTTTGCCATCGGAACTAAGCCTGAGCATGTTGAGCACCTTATTGAAGCTTTAAAGGATGTGTCCAAAGATCATTACCATCCGGAGGTCACTTATCCTGACCATCGTTTCGATAATGGCTTCCCGTTTGCTCTAATTCG
>Ga0172378_10002210_pt1 | contig 18167 bp, 28 predicted proteins | sample GrowelOW332metaG_FD_119755 | JGI IMG/M metagenome (GOLD analysis project Ga0172378, IMG submission 119755) | Groundwater microbial communities from an aquifer near a municipal landfill in Southern Ontario, Canada - Pumphouse #3_1 metaG | ecosystem: Environmental > Aquatic > Deep subsurface >... | reverse complement strand
TCGGCTTATGTTGAGGGGTTGACCTCAGGAGCTTTCGCGGTTGACATCTTTGCAGGTGGAACAATCGTAAAGGAATTGATATGGGACGCTAACACCAGCGAAATAGACACAAAGGAAATAAGGTTTATCTTTGATACCATACCGCTAAATGTTTATGCCCGGATACGTGGAATAAATACGCCAAATGACGGAGCGTATTTTTACAACTCGAACATTATAGTATCAAAGGTTCAGGAATATGAAAATGACCAGGTAGGCGCACCAATAGCGACCTTTGGATATAGGGACGCAACACCAAATATTAAATTAAAGGGCGTGGGCACTAATACAATGTCCGCAGACTCAAACCGGATAATATCAGACAAGGATTACGATACTTATACAACTACCTCAACAAGTTATGGAGATCCAATAAAAACAATAACCTTGCCTGCCCTTACAGGCGGTTCTAAATATCAGTTAGATGCTTTATCATTTGACTTTAAAACCAATAGCACAGGAGCGTATATATATTGTAAAACTACAATTCAGGCACCTTCGCTTTTTGGTGGAGCTGAGCGCGATATAAGCATGTATACAACCAACGGGAACAGCTATGAATATAGGCGTTACAAACTGCCTTATCCTTTGATCTCAGAGACTAACGAGCAGGTAATATTTAGGTGGTATATCCGGATCTCAAAAACCGGTTACATTGGATATGTCAAAAATGCATGGTATCAGTTTACAGAGTTGCTAGATGTAAACACTACTAAAAATGTTCCAATCTACCTATATAATACGAATGATTCCCGGATAGTTTTAACATGCTGTGATAGTCTCCCGCCAGGTTACCAGGTAGAAATAAATAAAAACGGTACCGGTAGCTATAGGTATATAGAATCATTTGCAGATGATAATTTCATATCAAATGCTTATGAGGTAGTAGGTGGTGTTTCCAGAGACGAAACAGAACAAACGCTTTATATACCCGATGGAGGTTCAATAACATTTCCAATGAGTACCTATTATCCTGTTTCCGGAGTTCCGTTTATAAAAATGCTCGTTGTATCGGGAATACCTCAGATTTCTATAGCTGTGGATACTGGAAGCGGACCCGGCACTTTTTACGAAGTTGATTCTAACACTTCTGTATCTGTAGAGAATGCCGAAGTTATCAGACTTCTTGACAATGCAGCAGACTTAACACTGAGGGGTGAAAGGAAGTTCTATGTAAAGATATCCAACTTGTCCGGGGCTTCTTGTACATTCGGTCAAATGCTTATTTACTCAACTCTTGACACTATCGACGCAAGAAGGTTAAAAATATATTCTGCAATTAATCCCAATGCAATAGCGGTAGAGGTCGGCGGTGATGGTAAATGCAGTGCCGTATTATCAATAGAATACAGGGATACCCAAATAATAACATGAGGTCATAACATGATAAGATTTTATGACTACTCAGCAAGAATACAGAAGCTCACAGGGGAGGTTTATTATCCTCCTGTAGTTTCATTTAGTACAGTCGATAACCTGCCATTTCAGAACTCTCCGGAGGCATCTATAGAGGTCATAGCGAATGAGAATTTATCAGGCATACAAAACATTACCTCAATAGAATTTGATGATATCATAAGGCTGAGCGTATCTATCAGGTATCATCCGAAGGATGTACCAGTATATGTTAATCTATTTGAGGGAAAAGTTCAGAACATATCTAAAAATTATGGAGAACTGAACACGGTAACACTTCAATGTGTAGGCCATATTTATGAAGTGTTCGACACTCTGGAAGTATTCGGCCATTCATGGACAAGTACAGTAGACGCAAAAACAATTATATCAACCCTTATGAGCGAGTCTCATAAGCTCAGCCGGGTAGAGTATGACGCTTCGTATGTTGATTCCGGTGTGACACTTCCAGAATTTAACGTCGAAGCTGAAAAAATGTTTCTGAATCAGGTACTTTCTAAAATAGAAGAAATATCCGGGTATACAAAATACTTCGATACTGTCCAAATATACGATAGATGGGGCATACTGCAACATATTTACCTTACATTTAAATCAATATCAGCAGCGGTAACGCATAAATACGAAATTAACGAAGGTTCTAACAGGCTTATTGCTGCCTCGGTTGACTCCATAGGCGAGGATGTAAAAACCTTTAGGTATGTCGTTGGAGGAACCGACGAGGTAACGGGGACCACATACCACGCCGACGTATCAGACTCGGTGGCAGTTTCTATACATGGTCCTCGTTATGCTCTTGATACCTACTCGTGGATCATGTCAAACTCATTATGTACTCAGGTAGCACAGGGTTTACTAGATGGTTCAAAAGATCCATATGTCTCTATATCATGCACTTTAGAGGGAACACCAGACGCGCACAAGGGAGACCTTGTTAAAGTTGATTTTCACACACTGGATTTAAAGGGAGTTGCAGTATCCGGGAATTACCGCGTCGCAAAGGTGCAGCATCGTTTATCTGAAACAGGAGCTTATACAACTCAGTTAGACCTGAACAGGGTAAAAATGACTCCAACGGAATATACGATAAAGTACATTTCACAGAAATTAAATACTGTATTGACAAACCAGGCATAACACAAAAAGGAAAGAAAAGTTGCTGCAGTCACTCGAAGGATAGTACAAAAAGGAAATTATAGGTATTTTCTATATTTTATAAGAAGGTACCTATAATACAAGTATGCAATTGGATCATGTAACCAAAAAACTACTTTTTCTTGAAAGGTCCAGGAGCTGTAATTTAATAAGTTTTTATGGTCTTGCAAGCTTCACATCCTCCACAGGTACCCATAGATCAGACTCGATATTAACAAATCTTACCCGGATATGTTTTATAGGGTTCTTATTGACGGTTAGGGTCATAGGCTTTGAAATAATCATCACATAAGTTTCTTCCAGGGAATCAAGGTGATTTTCTTTTACAAACTCCTCTCTTATATTCATAATTACGCCAGGGCTAAAAGAGGACAACCGCGACACGTTGAACGATACATATTTTTTAGCTTTGCTCATATACTCACCTAAACTTTTTATTGGCTTCTGCTTTAGTTTTTATCCGGTCTAATGTATCCCACCAGGATACCGGCAATAACTCCAACTCTTTAAAGATGTCAATTTCCGGGCTATCATCCGCCCTGATGCTGTCATTTATGCCTTTCTGAGACACAGGCAACCATTTATTTTTATCCTCATTGAAATCTATTTCAATCCATAAATGAGATAAGGGAGGTAAAAATACCTCGGGTTTATCTCTTTCTGGCTGGTATTCGTTCATCAGATCACTATTTCAAATGTTCGTCCGGCTTTCTTTTGGACCTCAGCAATTTCTTTACGGGCAGCTACCAGGGCGTTACCTCCTGCTTTCATAGTGGATATAATCCACTTGAGGTCTGAGCCGTCAAACAAGGAAGAACCGATAACAAGCCACTTTGTACGAAGGTTTGTACGTATGCAAAGTTCTTTTCCATTATCCGGGGACCTCTTGACAGTATAGAAGGCTACATTTCCATATCTGTAAATGTCCGGGAGCTCTTCGAAAGGCAATACATTATGTACTGATTTAACCCTGAACAGCAGGTTACTTTCATGAGGGACCATTTCAAAAGTAATCTTACATACCGAATGATCATTTGATAACTGATTTCTCAGTTCTGCATTCCTTGAGAGCCCTTTAGGACCGCATGAATCGGCAGATACGACGGAGCCAGGTGAACCAGTTGATTTACTTTTATCTTTTGCTGTAGCTTCTCTGAGTGGTCCGAGCGGTGACACGGTGAGATACTTGTCCATGAGTTCTAAAGTCTCATCCGCCAGGACCGGAACAAACATAACCTTTGGTGAAGGGTTTAAAGCTGCATTAACCTGAGAGCCTTCGAGTTTGCTCACGAAATCCCGAGCCTGCTTTACCATTTCATCAAATGGGTTATTTTCCTCTAATGTAACCTGTCCGGTTAAAAGTTTGTTGTCGTTCTCAAGAAGTTCTTTAATGATTGTGTCTATACCATTCATATATTATCATATCCTCGATTTTTTGTTTATTTCAGTTGATTTTCTGTTATTTTTCATCAATTAATTGAAGTTTTTAACTAAAAACTCTTGTATTTTGCAATGTTCTGTTTTTATGCCATTGCCTGAAGAAATAAGTTTAGAGACATAAAGCTCATTTTTACTTATTACCTCTGGCGGGATAGTGTCCAGGAAGTCTATAAACTCCCTCTCAGTACTGCATCTACGTACACTAACATCGAGGCAGTTAAGGGACCAGCTTTTACTAATCGGCTTGTAATACTGCCAATACTTAGACATTCCGGAATTACCGGGCACTGGATCATGTGTTTTTTGTCTGCTCAGTGCGTACCTTATTTCGTGTTTAACCTTCGGTCTTTGAAGCTTAATAGCGTTTTGGGTAGTATCAAGACTGCTTTTACAATAGGAATACATCCTATTGAACAACTCATCCGGAGTATGTAAACTTCCGCTGTCCTGCCCATCCGGTGTATATATTTCGATGCTGTCAACTATGCAAGAATCGCTTATAACATAAGATTCTGAAAACATAGCTACGAAATACTTTTCGAAATTCTCAACGGGCTTTATAAACCAGTCAAAGAACTTGAACTTTCTTAAATTAAGTTCACCATCGGGCTGAATCAATACTATCTGAAGGATAGTTAAATTAGATCCTTCGGACGGTGGTTTTATTATTCCTTTGTATCGGTCCAATATATCACCTTTTAATACTGCAAATACCTATTAAGTATACGTGTATATATACCTTATCATCAGATGATTAAGTATATATAGGTCTGGTTCTATTGTTATTATGGTGAATACCTATGCAGAATTTGAAGAAAATCACTATAGGCAAATATGCCTTTGAAATGCCGACAGAATCAATAACAGGCTGGCTTATTTTCGGGCTGGCTGCATTGGGTCTAGGATGTTTCATTTTATCATGAGGTACTATGACCACGAACAGCTATAACGATACCCTGAATATAATTTTCGGGGATAACCGACGGGTAAACATCTTGCGTTTACTTTATGAAATGAGTACGCAGGGAGACCCAATATATATAAGAAAAATAGTTACGAGGACGGGATACACTCCCCAGACAGTTACAAATCATATAAACGAGCTTGAAAAGTATGGAGTGATAAAACGAACACAGCGCGAAGGTTCGCCGACAAAATACATAGACCTCAATGAAAATGTTGAGGGCGTGATAGATCTTATTCAAGGTTTGAAACTATGATCGACTGTTCAGGCATCTCCACAGCTTCACAACTTCAAAAGTACTTTGATAAATACGGAGCTGAAACATATCAATTTAGTAAGAATCAAAAGATTGCTGTAGATACTCGGATGAATATAAACGGGGCGTATAACCTAAAGGGGTTTTCTGCATATGCAGATATGCCCATTTTCAAGTTAAACCCGAGAGTATCCGAAAAAGACTTCGGTATACAGGAAGCAATTATAACCATCAATGGGGCAGGACCTTCTATAGAAGGTATCCGCTTTGATGGGAATGACGTAAACCAACTATTTGAAAGAGGAGATGGTTACCACAACTTCATAAAACTATACAAGACTACAGGCTTCAGAGCAGACCGGTTATATGTCGAGAACTCACTCGGGGATGGAATCCGGGCACAGTTTGCGGATGATACCGAAATATCAAGAATGGGAGTTCATCAATGTGGGCATGATGGAATATACTTGCAGGAATCTAAAAATGTAATTGTTTCGGGATGTGTGTTTCATATCCGGACCAATTGCGCTACAAGGTTCAGAGCTTGTGAGAATGCCCAATTTTATAATAATTGGGTTGAAAATCAAATCCATACAGGCATAAGCACAGGGCCAGGTCTACAACTTGAGAATTCAACAACCTCCACAACTGCAAAAGATTACAGCATATTTAACAATTACTTCAAAAACACTGATGGTCCGGGAATATGGGCTATTAATACATATGCTGTAAGTCCGGACGCTGCAACAGGCTTGAACATCTACCAAAACACGTTCGAGAATTGCGGCCAGGGAGGGCACTATAAGAATGTCACAAGTACAGGCGGTATTTGTATCGATGGTTGGAAGGCAGGAATCTATCAAAACCTTTTCACGGGTTGCAGCTCTGGCGTGACTATAGGTCCTTGGGTTTCAATAACTCCGGCTGGTTCCGGGTATCAAGTAACAGTTAAAAATAATATGTTTGCTCACTGTGCAGCAGGCAAGCAGGTCTATTCATCGGCTGGTACAGGCATAGACAAAACTTCTAAAGTTAATACAAAAGTTTCATGTTCTGAAAATTGGTTCTATGAAAATAAAAATGACTATTTCGGGACGGGAGAGACGACACAGATAAACCCATACCTAACGCTAAATAATCATCTATATGTAATAGGTGATAAATCAAGCGTCGAGGGTAGGGGTATAGGCGCAAAAGATGTAAACAACACATATGAGTCAACCGATGTTGAAAAGGTCGAAATTAGAATATCAAAGATTCTGAAGGTAAGATACTCGGATAAATACCCGAATGTTCTTCCTGAAGGTGTGATAATATGGAAGCGTAAATCATGAACGAAGAGAAAATATATAGTTCTGACCCAAAATATGTATTCACAACTAAATACAGTGATTTTGAGCTAGATACTAATAGACATCCAGAAGCTACGGTTACCTTACCGGCAAAAGACGGTTACGACCTTAAATTGTTAGAACTGACTGTAAATATGTGTACTCAGTCAATAGGTAATACTGCATATTGTACATATCTTTTAAAAATCGATGGTGCAATATTTAACCCCAATTTAACACTAAAGACTACCTCAACTGGATACACTCCGATAAAAGCTTCAATTAGTAAGCAGATCAGGACCTCAAATGATGTAACCTTTTATTTACATCTCAAAACCTCAAACTATGCTTCTAAAGCTATGGTAAAAAACTTTCAGATAAAATACAAATATGTAGCAAAAACCGTAAACGTGGCACCAGTCACACCAGAACAGGACACAAGCGATGCGGAAAATTTGGAATATATATTATATATTTCCGGATCAGAAACGGATGTGGAAGCGGCAATTTCTGAACTTAAAAAAGAGTTTGGAGATAAAGCCACAGTGGAAACATATTCAAAAAAGTGATTCAATGGCAAAGGACAGGTACAAATTTAAAAGGGATAAATCAAATATGGCTCCGGGTTGTAACGTGCCCGGATACAAGCCGAAAAGGAATAAAAAACGGAGCAAGACCAATATAAACACAGAAAAGGTGAAATATATAACTCCAATCTGTCCCTTGGGTGGTAAATGTATTCAACCCCCAGGAGAGGACGGTTATAACCCTGCAAACTGTAAGAAATGCTCTAAGATGATCGAGGGTTTATCATGGTAACGGCAGAAAAATTACCTGTAACTGAGATATCAGTTAAGCAACGCGGCAGAAGGATTAAAACGGGTCTCATTCTAAAGGTCCCCATATGCCACTTAGGACAGTCAGAGTTTAACGAGCTCATCAAACATAACCCAATGTATACTCAGGTACTTTTGTCTTACATACGCGAGCCTGAGAAGCTTAAAAAGGTCATTCCAGAAAAAGGCTTTGATGAGTATAGCTTATGGGACATTCAAAGATATATACACATTTGGAAATTCACAAGTAAAAAAGGTAATAAGTCAACTGTAATTGCTCCAAACAAGAAAGAGGCTATCAAGGCTTCCAGACTTCCAAAACACGAAATATTATTCTTGACCAGGTATAACAGAAACGGAAAAGCATTTCCGATTAAAAGATGGTGAGGCGAGTACATGAGTTACAAATGCACAGACAGACTTAACGCGGACGAGAACGGAAATATCACATGGAAAAATCAAGATAAGGTTTTTCTTTCTAAAAATCTTGCATACCGAGACCAATTTGTTAAAAAAATAGTATCGGGTGCTACAAAATCCAAAACGAATAAAAAAACTTACATTGACCAGGAAGGCCGGCCATTTGTACTTAAAATGACTAATGATTACATCAGGCAAAACCCGACTACTTTTAAGAAGGGTAATTTCTTCCTGTATAGGGACCAGCATAAAAAGCTCAAAACCGAGAAAGGCTATTATGTGTTCATAGTCTTTAAAACACCTTCCGGATATGACCAGATGAAAATTGATTCAGATGCTTTCTTTGTTCGTGAGCACATGGAATGTATATGTTGGCAGAGTGTTCAACACCTGGCCGAGGAAAGAGGCACTGTGGAGGCGTTCGAGGAATGAGTAAGAACACTAATAACGGCCATATAAAGTCTAAATACTACAGGAACTTATATAACACAACTGCAAAAGAAACAGGGTTATATCAAGTTGAACTTAGCGAGATCTTACTCAACGATCTCGTTTTTAAAGCTAATTATTCATTAGATAACTTGATTCCCGAGTTCAAAAAAATATATACCCATGTTCAGGACCCGGTTAATAAACAAAAGCTTGAGCAATACGCGGAGGCAGATAAAACCGTTAATATTGCTATCCGGGTTTCCTCACTTAGTTTAGTAAGATACATTGCCAGCAAAGCAAACGTGACTCATGAAAGTGTTATCATTTCCTTATTAGGTGAGAACATTATAAACTGTGATGACTTCGATACTCACCTATGGAACATTTTAGACTACTATTATTATATGTACACTTTGAAAAAATGGCAGTACATAGAATTCCTAACTAAGATACCAGGCTACAGCGAATATAGGAGTAACAGGAGATGATAAACTATATATAATAGTATGATTAATTAGTATATGGTGATAAAACAAATGGCTGAACTTAACTTAGGAACACTTGACCGGATGTATGGATTAAAACCTTTCCAGGGTTTTTTTGTAAAGTATAGAAATCAACCCTATAAAGGTACTCTCCATTATTATAATGAGACTGAGAAAACGGCTTTGGTATCATTCCAGGAAAGAAACGGAGAATGGGGAAATCCTGAGGAATGCGATATTTCAGACCTTTACCTATGGACTGAAGGTAAAACGCAAGTTAGAGTAATAACTCCATGCATAACCCTCTTTCAATGCTGGAAAAGTTTTAAGTGTTTTGACTGTCCGTACAAGGACGACAACTAATTTATTTTTTTACAAATATGATATAATATAAGTGTAATATGTTATAACGGAGGTTTTTATAAATGTCGTGTAATACAAAAGTAAACAGATTGCCTAGATTCAAAAGGCTGTATCCAAATGTATATTCGTATCGCGCAGAGCTGTTATATGGTAAGAGGTTCCAGCAAAAACTAAGAACCTCCAAAACATTTAACCAGGTAAAAAGCACATTTGAGGAAGTAAACCCGGATTATTTCAACCGGCAGGACAGTATCATAATTACATATGGGACCCGTGCAGGCGGGACCCAGAAACTTAGAACCAGAAAAGCAGGAGTGATTTAAGATGGAACAGGTCAATTATTCAACCCCTATAAGTAACTATGAGGAACAGCTCGAAGAAAAAGGTTTTGTAGTAGTCGAATTTGAGTACAATGGAGGTTACTAAAATGATTAATGCCGGAACATATCGTTTAAACAGAAGGACAGGAAACAGTTTCTTTTTCAGAGACTTCTCTTTTTTGGAGTCTGATATCCAGGGATTTGCCGTTACTTACCTTCCAGATGGTGTAACCCTTCTTCATGGAGATATGGGTTACCTTGTATGGAAACGAAATGTTAACGGGTATGATTATGGATTCCCAAGCACAGACACATCTATAAGCTATTTTGCGGAGAAGGTCCAGAACTCCGGGTTAGATGATAAAGTCTATGTCTGGAACGCTGAAGACGCTATACAAGAGCTCAGGACCACCTTTAAAGAGAACTATGAGCCCGAGGAGCTGGAAGAACTCGAAAGCCTGATAGATTCCCAATGTTGGGCAGATGTGCCGCCAGAGGTAGGAAGGTACCAGATGTTCCAGGACTTAGAGGAGAGGTTCCCGGATCTTGAAGACTGGTTTGAAACTGACTTTGGGACATCTATAAGCCCATTCTTTAAGTATAGATTCGAGATGTTGGTATCTGTTTCTGGAATCATACTTAATACTGTGAAAAACTGGCCACGAGTTCCGACTTATACCCACCCGAGGCGCGGATAATGGCTTATACATTATGCCAGGACTGTGAATATAGAAACCGTCCATCTCCTTTTTGTTGGTTTTGGATGCGTACAATAAAAAACCCGGTTTATGTATGTGAGCACAGGGTGACAGAAACTAGGAATGGGCTGATAAGGTGAGGTTATGATCAGGGTTATAAGGGGGCTGTCTGCCCATTTCGAAGGGCAGGTATTCAAGCGTGAAACGGAATGCTGTTATAAGTTTGTATTGATCGGGAAAAAGGACCAAGAAGCTGAATGGATAGACATTTCATGGCATTATACTATTAGTCTCGCCCGGGCTTCTATGCAGAGATGGGAGAAACTTTATCCTCTCTGCCGGGTCATTCCTGTAACATCTAACGAGTACATCAGGAGGACGTAAATTATGGATTCAACGGAGTACATACGGGAATCACTTTTAAAATTGGATTTAGAAAAGCTCGAGACAGTAGAGCTGTTCAAGCTGCAAGAAGTCTTAAACCAGCTTTTCGCCGACGAGGCAGATTACTGGTATAATTACATGGCCGACGGTGAAAAACTCGAAGGCAGAGCACATTATATTTGTGCTCTTTTATTATGCAAGTATATTGAAGACATTCATAAAATACTACTATCACGGGCGATATAATGGCTAAAAAAGGCGGGGCTAGCGTTTACATCGATCTTCAATTAAAGCAAATGGTTGACGTAATCGCGCCAATAATGGGAACCAGTTTATCGGAGTTAATAAACTCTAAAATGGAAGAGTATCTTTCAGAAAACTCCCCACTTGAAATTATAGACATGCAGATTCTTAAATTAGAGTCTGAACTTGCAGAGCTCCGCCTCGAACGCGAAAAGGTAGCCGGAGCCTTAAAAATACACGAAGTTATATCTAAGCATGACCAGGAAAGCCGAGCTAATAAAGAGAAGGCCGAGCGTGAAATACTCAAATTCAGAGAGGAAAAACTAAGCGACCCGGAGGCCATCAGGAGCTTAACTTACCAGGTAAAGCACAAAACGATTGATTGGAACGTCATAAAGACCAACATGTCTTTTGATACCGCCATAGATGCAAGAGAGGCGGTATTAACTTATTTATTAGACATTGGTAAAATTACATCAGATGAATGTAGAAGCGTGTGATATCGTTTTCCAGTGGAAACTAAGCTATTTATATACTAAAAGTTCCAGTGGAAATGGGAAATGACAAGCGGCAGAACTTATAAAAGGTTTAGTGTAGGTGGATGAAATGATAAATCGGCAACAGTTGAGCGAACAGTTAAGATTGGACCCAGGGAGGGCACGGTTTCTAATGGAGCCTATTTTCGATCCTCGGGTAATACAGACAGATCCAGAGAAATGGCCGGAGAATGTATTGAGACTTTCTTACAGTACATTCAGCACAAAGCTATTTATAAGAATAAGTAACTTGTTGATATTGTACTCAGTCCTTTAAAGACGGTCTGCCGTTACCGTCGTGTCTGACATATAAACCTGTATACCTCCGGACTTATTGAGTTTGTTTATCACCTTTCAAGCTCAATAAGTATTTTTTTCACATCCTTTTTTAACAGCGTTAACAAATATTATTTATACCATAGTGTCTTTTTAAGAGTGTACAAGAATCGTGTTGTTAACTCCTCTTTAGCCTGTCTGGTTATACCTTTCCAGACAGGCTTTTTTTTTGATTTTACAAGGGAATAGAAAGCTATATATGTGTAACATATAATATACATACTACGGGGTTTTGACCGGCTAACCGTCTTTGAGTTATGCCGGTATAGCTGAGGCTATATTTTACATACTCACTGACTAACAAGGAAGTGAGTTATAAGCGTTCTCTGATTCTTTATATAGTTTTCCTGTCCTTTTTTATACTCTCTAAACTTATAATATATTACAACTATAATATAGATTATCACATCATTACATCTTGATACAATAAACCATTATCGGGAAAACATAAACTCTATTAATATAAAATACGTTCTTATGATATATTACATATATATTATATGACAGAATATCTTATCTTGTACGTTTTACAAAAAGCCTCTCCACTAGAAACAATGGGGGGTGTCTAAAATAACGACTAAAAAAGTAACTATGTGTCAACGAATAACGATTACTTGCAATCATTTCTTAAAAAACCATTCCATTGGAAACTAAGGTATAAATGCATCTAATATGAGAACAATCTAATATTAACCATCAATTCTAAAAACAAAGTAATAATATTATCTATTTCCACTGGAATGCTTCAAAAAATCATATGTTTAATGGTTGATATGTTAACATTTTAATACAGTAGGTGGTATTCATGGGAAAACTATTAACTACTAATCAACGTCGAAAAATGGAAAAGGAAGCTAGAAGGCGGGAAGCTGTGCGTTTATATTTTGAGGAAAATATGAACCAAAAAGAGATATCTATAAAATTAGGTATATCAGTACCTACTGTTTCAGGATATCTAAAACAAACCCGTGAAGCATGGGCAGAAAGAGCAAACATTACTTTAAATGACCATATTAACCAGGAACTCGCAAAGATTGAAGAACAGGAAGCACGTATATATAAATGGATATCCTTTTTCGATTTAGACCCAGACGACTCAATGGAGACAGCCAGGAACTCACCTGAAGCCCGTAAATGGGTTGAACTCTGGATAAAGCTATCTGCCAGGAAAGCGGCTTTACTTGGACTGGATAAAGCAAAGAAATTTGAGATAGAAACGGGTCAACCTGTCATAATAAACCTTCTCCCGGTAGACGGAAGCCAGGACGACAGAGGCGAAATAATAGAGGGAGAGTTTACGGAAGTAGAAGAAGGGGAAGACGAGGACTTTTAAATGACATCAGAGCTTGAAGATTTCAAAGGCGGAACACCAGGACACAGGTATACTCAAAGGAATACTTGTTTCTGGAAGCACTTTGAAAAACCCCAAAAAACAAAAATATTTTACGGTGGGGCAGGCTCCGGAAAATCCTTATCTATAGCTCAATATTTTTTAACAAAGTTATGCTCAAATGATGGCAGGAGAAGGGCAATTTTACGGAAAACGTTTCCGTCGATGGCAACCACTACGTATTTAGTTTTAAAAGACATTTTGACCGATTGGGGAGTCCCTTATAAAGAAAACAAAACAAAACATTTTTTTGAAGTAGGACGTAACCGGCTTTATTACTTATCTTTAGATAATCCAGAAAAGATAAAAGGCGGTGAGTTTGAAGATATATGGTTAGAAGAAAGCACGGAGTTTACAAAAGATGATTATCTTCAGCTTAACATCAGGCTTTCCAGGGACCGCCTAAGCGAAAATGTACATTTGTTTATGTCCTTTAACCCCATAGATGCTAATCATTGGTGTGTGAAGCTTGTCGAAGAGGCATTAAACGATAGGAAAAACTTTCTGGTAATGCATTCGACTTATCATGATAATATCAAATTCCTGAGTAATACATTCATAAGAAGTCTTGAAAAGCTCATCAATACCGATGATAATTATTATAGGATTTATTGTTTAGGCGAGCCAGGTATTCTTAAAAATATCATATACTCAAATTATATAATTGAAAATCCTGTAGAATGGCCGGATTATATCTATTCGGCTCCTACAGCTTATGGTCTCGACTTCGGGTTTAACCATCCTACGGTATTAACTCAGATCTATATGTTTGATGGGGTCCCTTACATTATTGAAAAGTACTGTAGGGAGCAGAAAACAACCGAGGACCTTTATATTTGGATGAATGAAAATGAAATTTCACATACTTCCGAAATATGGGCAGATTCGGCCAGACCGGACCAGATAGAATATCTATGTGAAAGTCGGGAAATTGGAGGAATTCAATATCAGGGCTTCAATGTTCTGCCAGCCAAAAAAGATGTAATAGCGGGCATTGACTCGGTAAAGTCTCGGAGGCTCCATATATCGTCAGAGTCTCCTAGGATCATATCCGAAATAAAGGGCTATAAATACCGCGAAAATAAAGATGGTGTGGTCCTCGAGGAGCCAGTAAAGTTTAAGGACGATGCAATGGACAGTATTAGATATTGTATCTTTTCTGCCGATTGGATAGAGGGCGATATAATTACAGAAAACCGTCCAAAAATGAAAAATGCACCTTCAGATGTTTACCAAATCGATAGCGGGAAAGGTGTTTATCAAATGTAACAAATATATACTATGAAGTCATATTATTAATAGTAAGGATGTGAACTTATGGAAGTAAAATTAACCGAGCAGAGTATTATAAATATCATATCTATGGCGGGCTTTATAGCGTGTGTTATCGCCTTTATTATAAAGGGGTCTCTAACTCCGGAGTATGTGTTACCCTTGTTCCTGACCTATGTATTACCGTCGCCAATAAGTGACAGGATGAAGAACACAAAGATATCAAAAAACACATCAGAAGCCTCTACAGCTTCAGGAGTTAACCAGGTAACAACCAACAATAATGAAGTTGAAATCGAAAGCGGAGTAATTGAAATTACCGACGGCTCTTTTGAGGGAAAGGCAGAATAACCGCTCTTTCCCGACTAACCCAAAACGGTAAAATGTCAGCTGTGCATATGCACCTATTTTATCACAAAACGGACATCTATTTTATTAGATTCGCTCTTATTATAGGGGTAAAGCGTAAACCCCTATATGGGTAAATTGGTCAATGTAAAAGTGTCACCGGAGACCAGGGACATAATCAGAGAGGCTAAAAGCGAGGGTCAAACCTACGATGATTTATTAAAGGATAGGTGCCAGACATCGGACCGCCTCAATAAGTCCTCATCCTCCGGAGGCAGGGAAGAAGGTATAGTCTATTTATCAACTTCTGGAACTTCATTCGAGGCAGAGCCTTTTAATATCCAGACCTTAACACGAATGGTAGAAAATCCCTATATCGCTATGAAATTGAACTTAAATAACGTTCTATATTTCCCTAGCGCGTTAAAGGTCGAAGCAAGAAACCCTGAGGATAAAATAGACGAAGATGTAACCAACGATATGAAAAATATGGTGGGGGTTGTTGGTTGCATAGTCTCTGAAAAGATCAAGCAGGCTAAATATGATACTGATTGCTACGGTATAAGCCTATTTAATCCAGTATGGGAAGTTGTCAATGGAGTAGATACTCTGGTATCTATCAGGCATTTGCCGGCGTGGTCCTTTTCTAGGGCTCCCTCAGGTTACAATAAAACCTATTCTCATCTCCTGCCAGGAGTTACTATAAACCCGAAGTCCGGAGAAGTGGAATATTGGCAGATCCAGGAAGACGGGGAACCAATCCAAATAAATAACATCATGACGGTTAAAAACCCAAGGGATGAAGGTTTAGCCGGGGACTCAAAGCTTGCGCCTCTTTATGACTTCATAAATATGGCAAAATTTGGTTGGAATGTAGAATTACAGGCAATTGCCAGGGCCGGGGCTCCAATCTTCTTTTTAAAGATAACTAAACCTAAAAAGGCAACCGATCCGGGTACCGGTGGAGTTTCAGATATATCCCTCGGGAATAAGATATTATCTTCGTGGAGCACATCAAAACAACATCTACTTAGGGAAAATATGGAAGTCGTCGGTCTACCGATGAACCAGAATATAAACGTAATTGAAGCCATTGAGCGCATAGAGGCTGTAATAGATAATTACTTTTCAGTAACAAACGAAATCAAATCCGACGGTAACAGGATCGGAGGCTCTGACCTTTCGGAATTGAAGTTATTAAACCGAGCTATTCAAGGCGCGCATTCGTGGTTAATACCTCCATTCGAAGCCCTATGTAATGAGTATTTTGTAAGAAACGGTTTTCCGGAAGGCTGGCATGTAAAGCTTTCATATGATGTATGGGAAAGTGACGACAGGGAAGTAAGAATACAGCAGGTGTTAGCCGGTCTTCAGGGTGATGCTGTGGACCTTGCAGACATCCGGGAAAAACTGGACTTTGATCCAGCCGACGAGGAAAAATTAAAAAGTATTGCAGAATACAATAAAACAAGGTATTCTTATAAATCGTCAGGTATCCAAACCGAAAACAGCGTTTCAACAACCTCCGGAGACGGCACACCAGATGCGAAAGCCTCCGATGCAAACAGGAAGAAAGTAAAAGGCACAAATTCAGGCTCGGGAGCCATACTAAATAAACTACCTGTCCAGGGAAACAATGATCTTGATGAGCTAGGCCAGAAGCTCTATAATGACATAACCGGGGACTTTGAAAAGATGATAGACAGGCTGTCTAAAGTGCTTTCCAAATGAGGGTATTATATGCCGGAAGAATTGACCGCTGAGGAGCTGGAAGAGCTCACAGAAGAACAAAGGGACTATATCGAGAAGGTTGTAAGCCTGTTCATAATTGCCTATGCAGGCCGGCTTATAGCTGGTCATGGAGCCAGGATAATTAAGACTGTTCGTGAAGAGCTCCCAATTATAAAAAGTGTCCAGAAAAAAGCAGGAGTTGAAATTACCGATTTTAAACCAGGTGATATATCCGGTTGGTCTGCAAGCGAAGTAGAATTCTATAGAAGAATGCTGTTAGATTATGGAGGTACTTATATTGTAAAAAACGGGATATTAGAATTCAAAGATTGGATGCGAGATCTACAGCCGGCTTTAATCGAGTCAGCCGAAAAAGTAATTATCCAGGCTAAGCAATTCGGATATACTCCTCAGGTACTCAGAGAGGAGCTTTTAAAGGCATTGGGGAATGAATATAACAATAGGCTATATGTAGGTGCTTATGTAGAATCCAGAGTAATAGAGGACCGGACAAAGCGTGAATTATACGCCGATACCGGAATTAATTATGTAGTATGGTACACTCAAAAAGATTCAAGAGTAAGACCAACTCATCAAGAAAGGCAAGGGAAAATATATTTATTAGCCGAATGTCCGAGTTTAGGAGAACCGGGCTGTAGATGTTGGATTTATCCTTACACATCAAAAAACAGTCTAATGATTTCTACGGGCGGTCCAGAATAAAAAAGAATTAAAAAATATATAATTGAGATCAATACTGTTTTTCAAAGAGCTCTTTAAGCTCCTCACTTTTTTTATGTCTCAATGCATCATACACGATATAAGCCAGGAACATTACGTATTTAATGTTCATTCCAAAACCGACTCCTCGAATTTTTTAAAAGGTACAATTTTATTTGGATCTATGTGTTTGAATATTGGCCGTTTAAAGGTTCTCCCACAGCAGATACATTTATAATTATGCTGCCGGGGAGAATGTGCAACATTGACAGACCCGCAAACGGGGCACGTTTTTCTATCCCGTTCGCTGTCGTCTTTCCGTATACCTCGCATAATATCACCAATTAGGACAGGTTACAAAACAAGCCTCATCATCACAGTCTATTTTCTCGATACCTGCCTCAGTAGGTGGAACATAAAGCCCTAGTTTTCGGCGATACCCTGCACATCTTTGGTTAAAAGGCTCGTATTCCTTTTCACTATCGGTTAACTCGAATTCACTCATGATCTAACCTCTTTAATTTTCTCAGCGGCGTTTCTATATGCCTCTTCACGTCCAACATTTAAATAAAATTGTTCGGTCCCTTCAGACAGTTTAGAGGCTTCTTTCATCAGGTCGGCCATTCTTAAAAGCCAGCTTTGAAAGTCATACATATCCATTATTTCAGTCTCCATCTTCTGTAACTATCGGTAACCATTTGGGACAGTTTCCAACCGATCACAATACCAGTAGAACACACCAGGCAATATATAAAGCTCATAAAATCACCATTATAATTTACGTCCCATTAATATAAATGGTTCTGCCTATAGTATCATGTCTGTAGTTTCCGGGTTATTCATCCTCTTTGCAAAGTTATAACTCTGGATTGCCGGGAATACAAAGCAGCACGGCAAGAACAACCAGAGCAAAGGTATGGTCAAGCACATTAGAAAGCATATGAACGTCATAGCGGCTTTTCGAGGGAATCCCAGGGCAAGTAGTCCAAGACCGGGAATAATGTTCATTAGAGAGGCTGTCAGTGGCTTCATTATTTATCAGCTCCATATAT
>Ga0172378_10002209_pt1 | contig 18174 bp, 20 predicted proteins | sample GrowelOW332metaG_FD_119755 | JGI IMG/M metagenome (GOLD analysis project Ga0172378, IMG submission 119755) | Groundwater microbial communities from an aquifer near a municipal landfill in Southern Ontario, Canada - Pumphouse #3_1 metaG | ecosystem: Environmental > Aquatic > Deep subsurface >... | reverse complement strand
GATAAACTGTTTATTTATAAAGACGAAGAGGGAAATGATGAAGAATCTCTTCTGAAATCAATGGAAATGTGTGCAAAGAGAAGAGGAATTAAGTGTTTTCTGTTAGATAATCTCATGACAATCTCATTGAATACCGATGAGAATGGGGAATTTCACGCTCAGACTGAATTTATGAATAAACTCGTTAGATTTTCCATTGAATATAACGTAATAGTTATAATTGTAGCTCATCCGAGAAAGGTTGCCGCTGGTCAGGAAATGGGACTATTTGATGTGGCTGGTTCTTCAAATCTGGTGAATCTGGCTACTAGGACTATCGGCTTGAAACGTGTTACAGACAGAGAGAAGAATGACCCAAATTGTAAATATGCAAAGTATGACGTGCGAATTTCAATACTCAAAGATAGAATTTTTGGTTCTACAAAAGATTTTTATGTATTTTACGACAAGGTTTCCAGAAGATTCTATAGTGACTATTCAGAATTCGATTACAAGTATGGATGGGACAAGAAAACATATTCTGATAGAATACATTGCCCTTTGGATGATATGGATAGACCATTTGAATAGTAAACAAAGGTGGTGTGATATGCTATTAGAAGCAAAACAAGAAAGATTTCTAAACAAGATAAACAAAATTAGACAAGATATACAAATCAATGAAAAGGATTATATAAATGTACAGTCAGATATTTCATGTATATGTGTGGCGCGCAAACATCATTTCAAAATGAAAGCGAAGACATTACTTGGTGGTCGTGGGAGTTGTTATTTATGTAATCTTTCAAAAGAAGATATTACTGGGAATAGGTATGGAAAGCTTACGGTGTTTGAATTTGATGAGAATATGAGTTTGGATAAAAAGAGATCGAGTTGGAAATGTAAGTGTGATTGCGGAAATATTATTAGCGTTACAAAAAATAACTTAATTAGTGGAAATTCTAAATCTTGTGGATGCGTGGCTCCTATTAAAACCACTATTAGGAATCAAAACAATATAAAGAACAACGATTATGAATTTTATGATTCATATGTTAAAGGTAAATTATCAAATAGCGATAGTTATTTCTATATTGATAACGACGATTTCGAAGTAGTAAATAGATATTGTTGGCATGTAAGCACTGGTGGATATGCGGAAACAATAGAGCGCGGTAGTAGAAAAAGAATTTCTATGCATCGGTTAATAATGAGTATTGAAGACAAAGAAACAGAAGTAGATCATATAAATCACAATAAATTAGACAATAGAAAATCAAATTTGAGACCATGTAAAAATAGTGAAAATGGTAAAAATAAAAAAACAATGAATACTAATACAAGTGGCGAAACTGGTGTTTCTTATAAAGCGTCATTGAATAAATGGCAAGCTTCTATAACCAGCGATTGTAAACGAATATATTTAGGGGTGTATTCGGATTTCGATGATGCAGTAAAAGCACGAAAAGAAGCTGAGAAGAAATACTTTGGTGAGTTTGCATATAATCCAGATGCTCCAAGAATAGAGGTGTCATGAGTAAATATAAAAAAGAGTTAGATGAAATGACATGGAGTTTCAGTAGATTACATATGTGGGAGCAATGCCATTACGCTTTTTACTTAAAATACATTGAACATGCATCTGGTATTGACAATTTCTGGGCTGCGAATGGTAAAGCAGTCCATGAAACACTAGAAAAGTTTTTTAAAGGTGAAATATCATTAAGTGAAATTTGCGAACACTACATAGATTTGTACGATGAAATCTGCGAGGAAACAAAACAATCCACAATGGATAAATGTTTTGAAGAATGTGCCAATTTCTTTAGCGAATATGATTTCAGTTTTATTGATAAGTATGAAATCTTAGGAGTTGAAAAGAAGTGTGATTTCAAAATCGGTAAGTATAAATTTACTGGATACATAGATTTGTTGCTCCGTGATAAAAAGTTAGGAGATATTGTGGTTTTCGACCATAAGTCGTCTCAGTTCCCATTTAAGAAGAATGGAACAGGAGTTTTGAAAAATTGTGAGGATAGTTTTAACTCTTATAAACACCAGATGTATCTATATTGCAAACAGGTAATAGACGAATATGAGGTACAACCGAGTAAAATTACGTGGTTGCATTTCCGCGACCAGAAACTTGCAACAATTGATTTTAATATAGATGAATACAATGAATCACTAAAATGGGCGACAGATACAATAAAGTCTATTTATAAGGATTCAGAATTTGAAGCAACAGATTCATTTATGCTATGCGGAAGATTGTGTGATTTTAGAGACGGCGATTGCGAGTATAAAGAATTGAGAAAACTCGAAGACGAATAGAGAAATAATATATAGGGTTCTTACTTGGCGGTCGGAGTCCTATGGATTAAAATTCCAAAACAAATCAGTGTTTTATTTAGAAACGGAAGAGGGTGAATGATCTGTCTAAAAAAACTTACATACCATACCATGTGCATACAGATGATAGTTTATTGGATAGCTGCACTAAGTATAAAGAGTATGTTGATAAATGTGTAGAAGATGGTTATAAGGCAATTTGCTTCACGGAACATGGCAATATATATGAATGGGTTGGCAAAAAAATGTATTGCGATGAAAAAGGAATTAAGTACTTACATGGTGTTGAAATATATATCACAAAAACACACGATGAGAAGATTAGAGATAATATGCATACTATTCTGATTGCCAAAAACTCTGACGGTTTTAAGGAAATAAACACTATTGTAAAACTTGCGACCAAGAAAGACCATACATATTATAAACCTAGAATTTCTGTAGATGAATTTCTTGGCATATCTGACAACGTGATTAAAATTAGTGCTTGTGTAGCATCCCCATTAAATTCAATCAGAAAAGGAAATTTATCATATAAGGACAGAGAGATAATTTTACATTACGATTATTTGGAGATACAGTTACACAAATTTGATGAGCAAGTAGAGTACAATAATTGGCTTTATGAATTATCAAAAACTACGGGCATTCCGTTAATTGTAGGAACCGACTTTCATAGTATCAATAAATACAAAGGCGAATGTAGAGCAATTTTGCAGCTCAGTAAGAAGATAGCATATTCGTTGGAAGATTCACTTGACTTATCATATAAGACTTATGATGAGCTTATTGATATGGCAAAAGAACAGGGTTCAGAAATTCCATTAGAAGTAATTGAGGATGCACTACTAAGAACTAACAACCTATATGATTTATGTGACGAAATTGTATTGGATAAGTCATTTAAGTATCCAGTATTATCGGATAATGATGAAGAACTTATTGAAAATCAGCTTAAAGAGCTATATGAAGATAAGTGTAATATGGGACTTATTGACAGAGATGATAATAGATATATTCCAAGGATTAAAGAGGAGCTTGACGTATTTAAAAAACTTGGAATGTGTTCATTCATGGCTTATATGGGGAACTTGGTGCGTTGGTGTAGGGCAAATGATATTCCAGTATCTCCAAATAGAGGTTCTGTCGGTGGTTCACTTGTAGCTTTTATATTAGACATAATTGATGTAGACCCGATAAAATGGAACACAATCTTTTCAAGATTTGCAAATGAACACAGAAAAGAGTTGGGTGATATTGACTTAGATTTTATTCCAAGACAAAGACCTTTGGTGTTTCAGCATATAAAGGAAGAGATGCCACCTGATAAAACATCAAGAATATTGTCATTTGGCACAGTCGCAAGACTTAACTGCATTGAAATTATATGTAAAGGTCTAAAAGAGAAGTGGTTCAACGAGCATAAGAATCTTGATCCAAAGAAAGATGAAAAGAAATGTCCGTATTCATTAGACATGGAGAAAGTTATAAAAAGTGCTTTTGATAATGATGAAGAAAAGGCAAGAAAAGAATACAAGGACGTCTTTTACTATTACGATGGGTTAATAGGTGCGAATATACAACAGCAATATCATAATGCCGGAATAATCGTTTCCCCAGTAACTTTAACAGATAACTACGGTACATTTTATGGAGAAGATTCCGATGGCAATGAAATTGATATTCTTCAGATTGACATGGATATGGCACATGATGTTTGCTTGGTCAAATATGATATTCTTGGTCTTAATACACTCGGAATTGTTGATGACGCATATAAAATGTCAGGTCTTAAATTCCCAAGAATGAATGAAGTGAATTTCACAGACAAAAATGTGTTCGATGATATTAAGGAATACCCAATAGGAATATTTCAGTTTGAAAATCCAAAATCACATAATTATCTTGTCAGATACGATATTCAAACAGTAAATGATATTACATTATGTAATGCTGCACTTAGACCATCTGGAGATAGTTATAGAGATAGGCTTATGAATCATGAATTCAATCATAATCCTTCGAAAGAGATTGATGATTTACTGGCAGAAAATATGGGATTCATTGTATATCAAGAGGACACAATTAAATTCCTCACAAATATATGTGACTTTAATGGTAGCGATGCTGATAATATCAGACGAGCTATTGGTCATAAAGACCATAAAAGACTTGCTAAAGCAATGCCTGCCATTTTGGATGGCTATTGTAAACATTCTAGTCAGCCAAGAGAAGTAGCTGAAAACGAAGCAAAAACTTTCATTCAGATATTGGAGGATGCAAGTTCATATCAGTTTGGTTTTAATCATTCTACTGGATATTCAATGCTTGGATATGTGTGTGGGTTGCTTAGACACTATCATACAATAGAATTCATTACTTCGTATCTTAAAAATGTAGAGAAGCTTGAGGATTTCAGTAACGGTGAAGCATTAGCAAAATACAAAGGTGTAAATATAAGTCTTCCTAAGTTTAGGAAATCAAAAGGTGATTATTTCTGCGATAAAGATACAAACACGATATATAAGGGAATTGGGTCATTAAAATATCTGAATAATATTGTTGCTGATGAATTATATGAGTTGCGTGACAGAAAGTTTGACTCATTTATTGAGCTTTTAATGGCGACAAAAGAAGAAACTTCAATAAATACTAGACAGTTAGATTTGCTTATACGCGTTGATTTTTTCGAAGAATTTGGAAATATTGGTAAATTATCAAAGTTAAACGAGATTTTCAACAATATATGGGACAAAACCAAGAAGTGTTTCAAGAAACAGATGGGTAAAGATAAAGTCGAACAGAGCGGATTAACCCACGAAGCAATTAAAGCATACTGCCACAAAGAAACAGACAAGACATATATGCAAGTTGATTTTTATGGTCTGATTAAAGATATTGAAGCAAATGTACCTTTTGTGGACATTTCTGACTATGAAAAAGCATCATATCAACAGACTATTCTGAAACACATTGACATTGTGGATAAGAAGTACAAGGGAATTGCGGTTGTATCGTCAGTTGATACGAAATATTCTCCGAAGATTAGCTGTTTTGCGTTGGCAAATGGAAATACAATTGAGTGCAAAATCGACAAGAGAACGTATGCAAGTAGTCAGTTAGAAGAAGGAGATGTAATCGAAATCAAAGATACGGTTGCAAAACCACGACAGACGAAGAATGAAAATGGTAAATGGGTAGATGTGCCGGGAACAAAGGTATATTGGATTACAGGATACCGAATTAAATTTCATCAAAATAAAGACAAGTAAACGGAGAAATAGTATGTGGAGCCAGAAATAATAAACGGACTTTCGTTTTACACGTCATCAATAGATTGGAGGGATTTTATGAAACTTGGAGAATTGGTAGATTATTTGAATCAACTGAAAAATAACTATGGAATTTATTATCCAGACGATAATGTTATCAATCTTGCATGTAATATCATCGAAAATTTACCTGATCAGCAAATAACAGTTTCGGAGTGGTTAGAACAAAACGAAAATGAGATTATCTAATGGAATGTAAATATCCGAATGATATATGTCAGAATATGATAATGATAGGAAGGGGTTTCATGAGAATAATTATTTGTTTTTGTATTACTTTTGTAGTTGTGCTTTTGCTTAAGGGTATGTGTAAAGTGGCAAAAGAGAAAGATGAAGAAATGAGAAATATGTTTAGGGAAGGAGATGATTAATATATTATTATTAATAGGTAAAACGGCATCGGGAAAAAACACAATTATTGATGAGTTGGTAAAACTAGGTATGAACCGAGTGGTTGCCTACACGACAAGACCGATGAGAAAAAGCGAGAAAGATGGCGTTGAATATTGGTTTGTTACTGAAGAAAAATTTAATGAACTTGAAAAAGAAAATTTCTTTGCTGAGACAACCTCATATAATGTTGCGAGTGGCGATCTATGGCATTACGGAAGCCCACTATACGAGATGAATGAAGATTCAGTAATGATTGTAAGCCCAGAGGGATTTGACAAACTCAAGAAAATATCCGCTCTTAATCCCATATCAGTGTATATTATGGCAGATATAGAGACCATCTGGGGAAGGTTGATTGATCGAGGTGATAATCTCCGAGAAGCCAAAAGACGTATTGGTGCAGATGATAGAGATTTTGCAGGAATCGAAGACAAGGTGGATTTTATATTTAAAAATAATGGAGAATTGAAACCTGTATTGCTTGCTGAGATGATTAAGTATGCATACCAGAAAACGATTGGAGATAAAGAAAATGGATAGAATATACATTGATTTTGATGGTGTCATTGTTGATACCATCGAAAAAATTGTTTCCTTATATAATGAGGATTTCAAGTTTTACAAGAATTTTGAACCCGCTTCTTGGATGGACGTTAATTCTTGGAACTTTGAAGAACTATCGCTTGCTAGTCCAGAATACATCAACATGTATTTCAACATTCCGAGATTCTTTCAGGGATTGAGACTCATGGATAACGCATATGAAGCACTCAAAAAAATATCAGAAAAATATGACATAGTAATTGTTTCTGCGGGTACGTATTCAAATCTTGAACTTAAAAAATTGTGGATACATAAGCATTTGCCATTTGTTGCGGAATTTATCGGTGTTGATATTAATACATACTATGATAAATCCCATATTGATATGGAAGGTTCTATTTTTATTGACGATTCATATTCAAATCTGGTTAGCAGCACTGCGGACGAAGATATCTGCTTTGGAGACATATATAATTGGAACAAAGAGTGGACGGGTACTAGGATTATGAACTGGTATGATGTCATAAGATACTTAAAAATTAGATAGGGGGATTTTGGTACGAATTGTATTAGCACAAGAAGTTCTCTAATAAGAGAACTTAGCAAATTAGAAGACAATTTCATTACTGTGATGGTAAATGGAGAAGAATATATCATAGAAAAAATTACTCACGAGAAAACACATACAGATACATTGGCAACTCATCTATGTTTGGTTTGTCGTGATGGTGGAAACGGGAATATAAAAAGATGAAACTCACAAAAGAAGAAAAAAAAATGATTATTGAGTTGATTAGCAATGAACAGATTCACATGATAATTAAGAATCATGACAAATACAGATCTGGCAAATACATAAATCTTGAACAATTAAAAGTTAAAATAAAGGACATGTAGAGAGGTAAACGAAATGAACGTATCTGAATGGCTTGGAAAAGAAAATACTCTTGGAATTGATATCTGGGAGAAAAAATATAGGTATAATAATGAGTCACTTGACGAATGGTTTGATAGGGTTTCTGGTGGAAACAAAGAAGTTGAAGAACTCATCCGTCAGAAGAAGTTCTTGTTCGGTGGAAGAACACTTTCTAACCGCGGAACAGGAAAGAAGGGTTCATATAGCAATTGCTACAGTCGTGGTTTTATTGAAGATGATTATAATGATATTCTTGAAGCAAATAAGCAAATTGGACTTACATTTAAAGCACAGGGCGGACAAGGATTATCGCTTACAAAATTGCGCCCCAAAGGATGCGGTATCAATAACGGTCAGTTCGTTTCTGATGGTATCATTCCTTTTATGAAAATTTATAATCAGACAACTGAAAGCACAAGCCAAGGCGGAAGTAGAAAAGGAGCACTTCTCATGTCACTAGACATCTGGCATAAGGAGGCAGATAGATTTATTACAATCAAATCTCAAGAAAATGAGATTCAAAAAGCAAATTTATCTCTTGAAATTGATGATGAATTTATGGAGTGTGTACGACAATATTATGCAACCGGAGAAAAAATCGAAAAACATATATCAAGAGATTATAACGGGAACAAGATTGAATACGATGTTGTCCCTATAGATTTATATAAATTGATGATGCAAAATGCATACGACTGGGCAGAGCCAGGGTGCTTGTTTATAAATAGGTTCAGAAATTTTAATATTATGGAATTTCACAGCGAATATAAAATTGAAAACTGTAATCCATGCGGCGAACAATCTCTTTGCAAGAACGGTGCGTGTAATCTTGGTTCGTTAAACTTGTCTGAATTTGTTAAAAATCCATTTACGTCATCAGCATATTTTGATACGGATGAATTTGTATATGCAGTCAGAGTGGCTATCGAAGGGCTTGATGAAGTGGTAACAGAAGGAATATATCTGCACCCATTGAAAGAACAGAGAGAAGTAGCATACAACTATCGCAATACTGGATTAGGTATCATGGGAATGTGGGACATGCTTGTGAAATTGGGAATTACATATGGTTCGCAAGAGAGTAAAGATTTTATGGACTCTTTAATGTCGTTAATGTTTAAGACTGCCGTTATTGAAAGTAGCCATCTTGCATCTGCAAAAGGGAAATTCCCTAAATATGAAGACAGTGTTTGGAATTCCAATATCATCAAACAACATTTTACAGAGACAGAAATTGAAATACTTGAACTTCGAAATCAAGGTTTGCGTAACTGTAGTTTATTAAGCGTAGCTCCGACAGGAAGTTTAGGCACAATGCTTGATATTTCTACTGGATGCGAACCGTCATTTCAGATTTCTTATGTCAGAAAAACAGAGAGTCTCAACAACGGAGAAGATAAGTATTATGAAATTTTTATTGGACTTGCAAAAGAGTATATGAACAAATACAAAACAGAAGTTCTTCCGGAATATTTTGTGTCATCATCAGATATTGATTGGAGAGATAGAATTGATATGCAAGCAATTTTGCAGAATCACGTTGATACAGCAATTTCTTCTACTGTAAACTTGCCAAATAAAACCACATTATCAGATATCGAAAGATTATATTTATATGCTTGGGAAAAAGGTCTCAAAGGTGTGACAATCTATAGAGATGGGTGCAAACGTTCAGGAATCCTTTCCACTGCTAAAGTAGAAGAAGAGAAAAGAGAAGACGCGTCGATAGCTGTGATACCGCGTGGAATGCTTATAAAAGTAGATGATAATGGCGTTGGGAAGGAAAGACACTTAACAACTGGGTGTGGAACATTACATTGCGTTGCGTTGTTTGACCCAGTATCAGGGGATTTATTAGAAACATATCTATCAAAAGGCTCAACCGGCGGATGTCTTAGTAATCTCGCAGCAATATCAAGGATGTTGTCTACGGGTGCAAGATCTGGAATTGACGTATACACTCTTGTAGATCAACTGGAAAGTTGTCCTACATGTCCGTCATATGCGGTTAGAAATGCAACGAAGCATGATACATCAAAAGGCAATTGCTGTCCGTCTGCCATTGGACATGCATTGATTGATATGTATGAAGAAATGCAAATAGACTTATTTGAGGAAGATGATTCTTCAAAGATGCCCAAGAAAGCAATTAAAAAAATTGAGATACAAGAAAGTAAAACATTGCCACAAAAAAATTCACCAAAATGCCCCGAGTGTGGCTCCCAATTAATATTTGAGGGCGGATGCAACACTTGTAAAAACTGTGGATATAGTAAATGTGACTAAGGAGATGCCATATGAAGATTCTAATTAATAAAACAAATGATGTAACGGAGTTTTACAATATCTGCACAAGATATTCAGGCGATATTGATGTAAGCAGCGATAAATATGTGGTAGATGGTAAATCTGTTCTTGGTTTGTTTTCTCTTGCACTTGACAAACCTGTCGAAGTAAGAATTAATACGCCTAATAAAAATGAAGAGGAGACGTTTTATGCCGAAATTTGTAAATTTATTGCTTGAAAAAACATGGAATATAACGAATAATGACCAAAAATTCTTAATAAATCAGGGATTTTATTTACATAAGAAAGATGGTCATGATGGCTTCTACACTTATCGCTTCCCCGTACATAAATATAAAAAGTATACAACGCTTGAGTGTAAACTTATTCTTATCGAAGGGGAAACAAGTATTAAAATTGATGTCTATGATGAGTCGGGAGCATTTTACAATCCATTTTATTTTGTAGAGTATGGTGATTATGGAGACATAGTTTATTCTATTAATAAGAAAATCTTGGCTGAATTTAGAAAACTCGGAATTAAGGAAGATAAGAATGGAAAGTAAAATGATTACAACAGACAAGTGCGAGTTGTGCAAGGCAGGTAGTGTTTTGACTGGGAATCCAGTCAAAGTACACTGCACCATTAAAAACAAAGATTACTATTTTGGTCAGCGGATTCCGTGTGACGAATACAGAAAAGGAGATACATATAATGAACATCAAAGTTAAATATTTGTCAGATACAATTGATCCTATCGGATATGTAGAAGGAGAAAAATCAAATTGGATTGACTTGAGAGCATCTAAAGACACGAACCTGAAAGCAGAACAATATGCAATGATTCCACTTGGGGTAGCGATGCAGTTGCCAGATGGATACGAAGCACTTGTTGTTCCGAGAAGCTCTACATTTAAGAAATATGGAATTATTCAGACAAATGGAATTGGAATTATTGATGAGTTGTATTGTGGAGACAATGACCAGTGGCACATGCCAGTGTATGCAACAAGAGATGCTACTATTTCTGCTAACGAGAGGATTTGTCAGTTTAGGGTGATTGAACATCAACCGAATATTGAATTTGAACAGGTCGAACATTTAGAAAATAGCGATCGTGGTGGGTTTGGCAGTACGGGGAGATGATTAGGAGGTAATTGTAATTAATAAAAATTTAGATATTCCTATTTGGGAAAAGCTAAATTTAACAGTTGAAGAGGCATCAATTTTATCAAATATTGGTACAAATAAGTTGCGAGAACTTTTAAAAGATGAATCCTGCTCTTTTTCATTACTTGTGGGAAGAAAAAATTTAATCAAACGAAGGGAGTTTGAAAAATTTATTTCTGAACAAGAAATCATTTGATAACAAGTGCAAATGAAGTCTTAATATAGTATAATTAAAAATACCATATTAAGACTCAGTGATGGAGAAAGGAGACGGAAATGAGTATCCGTAAAGATAATAGAGGAAGAGTCTTAAAAGAGGGAGAAAGTCAAAGAAAAGACTTAACGTATATGTATCGTTGGAGTACAAGAAAAGGTGACAGAAAGTGTATATATGCTAACACATTAAATGATCTGAGGATTAAAGAGAAGAGTGCTAAATTAGAAGTGCTCAATGGGATATCAAGAGAATCCCATAATTTAAACCAACAAATAGAAATGTATTTTAATTTCCGAAAAGATTTGGATAACCTAACGGTAGAAAATTATACTTACTATTATAATAAATTTGTAAAAGTAAGTGCTCTTGGACGTACCAAAATTGTAAATCTAAAAAAGACCGATGTATTAAAATTTTACGCTGATTGTAGTGATTCTGGACTTGCAAATGGGACGATTGCAATTATGCATAAATTTATACACCCGGCATTAGAACTTGCCGTAGATGATGATATGATACTGAAAAATCCATCAGACAAATGCCTTAAAAATTATCCAGTGTCAAAAGATGTAAAATACGCATTAACTTTCGACGAAGAAAAAGAGTTCTTTTCAAGAATACTTTCAAGACCAAGGATGAAAAGATATTATACATTTTATGCATTGCTAATAAAAATGGGACTGAGAATATCAGAGGCAATTGGATTAACATGGGACGACGTGGATATGCACAATAGAATGGTATCAATTAACCATCAAGTATTATACCGAAAGATAAAAGGTAAAATGGTAACATACTGGAAAGATTCTACAAAAACCGAAAGTGGTATGCGTGAATTTCCTATGACTGATGAGATATATGCGTTATTTTTCGAACAGAGGAAATTGTGGCTTGCGTCAAAAAAGGATAACAATTTCACAATAGACAATCATGTTAATAATTTTGTTTTTTTATCTCATCAAACAGGAAAGATACTTTATGCTTCCAACGTGAGGAGAATGATGCAAAGTTTGGAGAATGAAAACGAGTATAGAGATGTCAAACTTCCACATATTACACCTCATATATTGAGGCACACAGCATGTACCAGATTTTTTGAGTCTGGAATGGATTTTAAAACAATTCAATACTTGATGGGTCAAATTGATATTGATACAACGTCTAAAACATATAATCACGTAGACAAAGAAAGGGCAATGAGGGAATTGAGTAAAGTAGGAAAGTTGGTTTATTCGAATACCCTTTGAAAATTGATTTACACCAATCTTTACACCAATTTTTACACCAATCTTTATGAAGATATAAAAAGTTATAACAATTTATAACAAAAACAACTTCAAAAAACTGTTAAATTTTAATGAAAAAATGATTGTATAACACCTGATAATAGGTTATAATATGAGAAAACAAATACGGAGATTCTTCGGGGCAGGGTGCAATTCCCTACTGCAATCATTGGCTTAAATAGGCACTATCTGAGTGGTAAAAAATTCATTTACACCAATTTTACACCAATTCACTAAAAATCTTAATATGGTAAAAAAAGGGACAGAAGAGGAATTAACCTCAACTGTCCCTTTTTTATTTCTTAAATTGGAATATTTTTTTACCGCAAATCACATAATATGGTGGAGTATCTGTTTTGTATCCGAATAATCTCCACTCAATATAATCCAATACAGGAATTATTGCAAGGCACAGAATTATCCATGCCAAAAAGAATGGCAAGCATATCTGGTCGTTCCAACATGCAAATGGCATTCCTCTATAGTCCCATAGAATGAAATCAGCATTCCAAATGTTTCCCGCAATACCTTCTAATATCGTAGCAATCAGACCACATACGAAACCCTGTGACAGATAATCCATGTCATAAGTAAAGATATTATTCATAACCAGAGCAATCAGTCCAACAAATCCAGCTACATAGTATACTGGCATAGAGCCATATCCGTGATAGAATGTTTCTATTAACAGATATAGTCCACCAGATAGTGAAAAGGTAAATATTATCTTCAAGATATTCTTTCCGATATTTTTCATAATCACTCCTTAAATCGCCAGCAAGTCATTCCATGTGATAGTTCCACAAACACCATCAACAGTAAAGTTACGAAGTTGCTGATATTTTCTTACTGCTTCATATGTCTGATTTCCAAAACTCCGATCAAGACTTCCTTTATAAATCCCCCGTGCTTTCAAAATTTCCTGTAAAAGTAGAACTTCAAGCCCAGTATCGCCAATCGTAATTTGTTTGCATTTAAATGAATAACTCGTAGGATTCGTTGGAATTGGCGAAGGAGCAACTGTAGGCTGTGATGGTTTTGGTGTTTCTCCATCATACTTAACATACTCTTTATAAACATATCCCGTTCCAATTCCGCCAACTTTGACATGAACCCATCCATCTGAAACAATCCCATCGACTTCAAACCTGTTTCCTTTGTTGAGTTGTCCAAGTATGTTCCCATTATTTGCATCACTTGCGGTTGAACGCACATTAACATCATTGTCTGTGCAGGTTGCTGTCCCAGTAGCTTTCCAGTTTGAGGATACTTCTGGTGTGGGATTAGAAACAGTATAACCGTCTTTCTTATCAGCAAGATAGAAGACCTTTACGCAACCAGCAAAGTCTGCCCACGGATGCCAACCATCTCTTGGAGCGTAAGCTGGATCATGAACATAGAACCTGTCTCCATCGGATTTTACAATAGTGATATAGTGACCACCATTTGTGAACACACCCTTGCCCATCAACAGCACCCCATAGTACTTACCAGATGCCATTGCTGTTTTCCATTTGTTCACAACAGAGCTGTTTGGATTCCAACGTAAATCATCATAATTGAGCTGAATTCCGTTATATCCGTATGCCGACAGAACGGCAGGTATTCCTCCCCAATAAGTGCCAGACTGGTTTGAAGCGTATCCATGTGATGTAAGCCAATCTGAAATCTCTGTTGGTACACGACCGATAATATTGGCAGTTGCGCAGGCACCACAACCCTGCGCAGCCATTGTTCCATTACAATAGGGATAGCCAGCCCATCTGGTATCCCCCTGTTTATAATTCTGCATATCTTACCTCCTTATCAAAGCGCAATAATGTCAGCCCAAGTCTTTGCTCCGCAAACGCCGTCGGCGGTTCCGCAAGCCCCTTTTCTATCCTTCTGGTAGTTGTAAACAGCCTGATATGTCTGATTACCGTATTCACGGTCTAAAGCTCCTCCATAGTATCCTCTTGCCTTTAGAATTTCCTGAATGAGAAGGACATCGGTTCCCTTGCTTCCTAGCTGAATCTGTTTTAATTCGAACATATATGTATTTCCTCCTTTACTTGTGATTGGTTCTGTAACCGAAATAGTTGCATTTGAAGAGCTTCCATTACTAATCTGATTTTTGAAATCCGTCCAAAGTGTTTTATTGTCCATCATATTGCGCGGGCAATATTTTCCTTTTGCATCATAGTGGCGGATAACTCTGCTTGCGGGTATTCCAGTTGTTGCTACAAGATGTCTTACCAACTCGATAGCGTTCTGTCTCGCAACATTGTAGTTTCCATCAGAATTCACACAAATTTCAATTCCGATTGAGTTGTTGTTGTTGCAGTCTGGATTATTCGGACTCGTAACATATGTGCGTCCGACATGCCAAACTTGACAATAGTGTTCCGCAGCTTGGTATACACCGTCGCTACCGCAATAGTAATGGACAGACATATCGCTAAAGCTTCCGTCAGATTGTGCTTTTGCGTGACAACGTGCATTTGCACCCGATTTGAAATTGTCTGTTTCATGAATAACAATATACCTGCAAGGATTAGAAGTTCCGTTTATGTTTCTTTGAGAGATGAACTCTCGATTGATATTAAGAGCCATTTAGCCCTCCTTTCTGTGCTAAAAATAAGCACAAAAAATAGACCCATTCGGTCTACTTGTTATTTTCTCTGGGACACTATGTATGCTAATTGTTTAACGTCGTCCATTTTAACCACAATCAATTTATTCATGGCTGATTGAACTTCACTATGCATGAACCCATCGCCATCTAAGTCTTCATAATCTTTAAACATTTGCCAGAACGAGTCACTTTCCATTTCTGACCATGCCAAAACTGGGTTCTTTTCCGTATTTGTATAATACCTATAACTTCGAAGCAACCTGTCTCTTATTTTATTACGTTCTCGAATATCTGCTCGTTTTTGGGCTTCTTCCGCTTTCTTTTGAGACACCTCAAATTCACTTCTCATTTCTGTCAACGAATTAGCAAGAGTATCTACTGAATCTTTTAGAGCTTTTATGCTTTCATCGTGTTCATTCAGTTTTGAATTTTGGGCTTCTTTTTCGATAGAAGCCCTAGTGCTAAACCCAAATCTGTTTTTGTAAAAGTCAATCATTTTAAGTATTAATGATCCGCTTTCGAAAATCAAAAAGACAATAATAAGAAAATTTATAAAACCAAAATCTGCAAGTCCGTTATAAAGTGCAATTAATTCATCCATTTCTACATCTACACCAGTCCTTTCTTATGTCATAACTATTTATTTGTTTGATACAACATCAGTATGTTGAATATCGGGTGTAGCATTTTGTAGAAGAGTTACTAAAATAGTTTGTGAGTGTGCCAATATGTTTTCCATCTTATCAGCAAGTTCAGCCGGCAGTTTCATGCCATATTCAATTGCTTTAATGGATTCGGTATCTGTCAAGTTGCGCACATAGTTATTAAGCATATTACAGTAAGATGTTTCATTTGTAATAAGCGTCTGTTCTGCACCATATATCTTCAACATGTCGCTTGCCTTAAAAATAGTACAATATTCCTTATCTGCATGGTATGGCACGCTCATTCCAGTACTATAGGCAATATCAAATCCTGCTTTAATGTTAACTTGATCTTGGTCTGTAAATGAGAAATGTTGAAGACCAGTTGACAATTCAACATCGGCTCCGGCATAAATATTCTGAGTACACTGTTTCCCAAACTCAGATACCTTATATTTAATTAACTCATCTAATGACATTTTGTCAAAATCAATAGTAGGGTTTATTGTCTCGTCTATTTTTTCGTATTTTCTTTGAAGAATATCAACTTTTGACTCATAATCTATGTCTTTGATATTAACAATGAACTTTTCTATCGGATTTCCATCAACATCAATAGATGGTGTAATATTAATTGAATGCAGTTCTTTAAACCCTTTGTATGTCCCAACTACAATTCCTTCGTTTAACACGTCAAAATATTCTATGTTTTCAGAATTTGAAAAAAGTTCCTTGATATTGGCATAATCTTGATTATCTAATATAATAGTAGTGATTTTATCACTGCCTAATATAACATCACAAATTTCAATGGTTGTTCCATCCTTAAATTTAATATATTGCATTAGCGTCCTCCTTTCTATGAAATTCTTTTCCACATATATACTCTAATATATGGTGGCAAGTTGTTATGAGCTGTCCCGGAACCATTATTATTCGTCGAATTCCAGACGTCCTGTTTAGTGGCTAAGAAGTTTGTTCCCGCAGGTGGCGATCCGGCAGCCACATTAGCATTTGGGATATATACAGTACCAACTCCCGCTCCCCACAAGAATGAATGACTTCCATTCTTAAGCGTATGATTGTGAGATGGCATTTCGGCAGTTGTAAGTACGTGGGTAGCTTCACCACCAGTAGATAGTGCAGTTTCATTTTTAGACGCATCTACGCCAATGACGGTTCGTCCCTGACCGAATGCTTCCCATGTTGTATTTGGTAATAACGTCCCTGGATTAACGTTCACAGCTGACATATATATACTACCAACTGGATATATCATATTTATTAAATTGGTTTTTTCAGTACTCAAATCAGTTTTTGACGCATATACTGTATTGATTTTTTTACCATTTTCCGATAACGCACCAGAGAAATATGCGTCTCCATTGACTCGTAACTTCTCATTAGGTTTACTTGTATCTGGTTTGCAATTAATTGATAATTGACCGTTTTCCAATATTCGCATAATTGGATTACCATCTACCAAATCAATAGTGGTGGTATAGGAATTTATCTTATCATTGAATTTAAACACAAATTGGTAGTTCTTATTTTGATCTACAGTAAGGACACCAGTTTTTGAGTAAGTTACAGACTTGTCAACTCCATTTGCGGCATTCGAAGATGTGTATCCAGTTATATTTGAATAGGATGAAGGACTTTCGCCCAACACAGCATATCCGTATTGAATCAGATTTATCCCGTTCTTATCGGTAGTGCCAATTGCAAGACGCGAATATCTTGCAGAGAAAGAGATATCCACAATGCCCCCAGAGTTTAATTCTCTAGTTACAGTAGGTACGATAATTGGAGCCGAATAACTTAGAACACTATATGTCTTTGTAAATGTTGTACTACTCATACCCCTTGAATCGGTTACCGTTACTGTTACTTTGTATGTGCCAGTTAAAGATATGTTTGATATCTGGAAAGCATACGATGTGGCAGAATCAGACAAATCAAAATCTTTCGTAGATTCGCCATATGTGACGGTAAGCGTACGTAATACCGCACCAAGTTTTGGAACTAGATTTGCTTTGCTTACGCTGAAATTCACTGTACTTAGGTTCTGTAACAAGTATGTTGAATCTCCAAGTACATTTACTGTAGTTGTATCCAGCGCTAAACCAACTCCAGAAAGTGTCGGTTTTATATCCGCCTCGTTGTAAATAAAATTGTACATTGACGAGGCAATAATTGCGGCAAGCGTATCTGTCGACGGAATGTGAGAAGTAACAAGTATTTTAAATGTAGCAGATTTCGCGAATTTCAAATACGCATTTACTTTGGCTAATTCGTCACTTGTAAGTACCCAATCATAGTTTCCGTTTTGAACGCCGATTGGCTTTGTTGTAGCGTTAGCAATTTCCACTGGTGTTCCACCGTATTTATCTGGGGCATACAAATATAGGAACAATCCTAATTGACCGCCATCGGCATT